>ENA-UOOK01000095-UOOK01000095.1-fermentation-metagenome-genome-assembly--contig:-NODE-95-length-95282-cov-6.885579_pt1 | contig 95282 bp, 81 predicted proteins | sample MGYA00245777_ERZ724023 | MGnify/ENA primary metagenome ERZ724023 (study PRJEB28704, sample SAMN03018312) | fermentation metagenome | biome: anthropogenic terrestrial biome; feature: soil; material...
TCCCTTTTAGCGTCTCTAAACGTGACCTTTCGGCCTGAATCCCGTCGGCGATCCTGCCTTCCCCAGCCAAGGGATGACGGCGACGTGATTCTTTAAACCGCCGGATAATCACCTCGTCATCCGCTTCAAGGTAGAGAATCTCATAGGTATAACCCGCCTCTTCCAGCAGGGCAAGGGATGAAAAGAGGCTATCAAAAAAATCGCCGCCCCTGATGTCGACCACCAATGCTATTCTATTGATCCGCCCTTCCGATTGTGCGCAAAGCTCAGCAAATTTAGGGAGTAAAACGGGGGGTAAATTATCAACGCAAAAATAACCCAAGTCTTCAAAGGCTTTCATCGCCTCTGATTTCCCCCCACCAGATATTCCGGTGATGATAACGAAACTAATCATGTTGAATGCACACTCCCCTCAAAATTGAGGTTCTTTGAAAAACATTTTTCCAGAATATATATTTCGCGAAACAAAAGATGTTTCCTGCCGGGAAATCCTGCTAGTCACGAAACTAGTCCCTCGATTGACAAAAGAGCAATCCCGATCCTAACATGACAGAAAGCGCCAGCGGCGCTTTCTGTCTCAAGCATGTTGCGTTAATCCCCGTCTCCTAAATCCTTTTCGGTTAGGTCAATTGTAATTCACTGATCCGGCTACTGTAGAGGTTGGTTAGGGCCGTGGCTGCTTCCGGGGAAGCCGCTTCACTATAAATCTGGAAAACCGGGTCCTCGGCGTCGGGGAGGACCAGGGCCCATCCCTGATCATGGAAGACTTTCAACCCATCAATCACTTCGATCTCTTTCTCCTTATTCTCTTCAAAGAGATGCCGCATGATCCGGCCCTTATCTTCCCAGGAACAATTGACCTGTTTACGATCGGTGTAGTAGGGAGGCAGCAAGGCCACCAACTGGCTTAATCCCTGCTTTTCCCGGGCCATTAACTCCAGGATTTTCACGAGCGCATAAAAGCCGTCATAAGCCGCCTGAAAAGAACTACGACCGTCCCCTGCCGGGAAGATTTTCGCTTCGGCGACCTTTTCCATGAGGGCCCGTGGGCTTACTTTCGTCCGGACAACCTCGCCCTGGTGGGCCCGGACTACTTCTTCCACAAAGCGGGGGGCTGTTACCGGTAAGGGAATTGTCTCTACCCCCGTATACTTTAGGGCTAACAGCGAAAGCAGCGCCGTAAACTGTTCCTCCTCGACGGCAGCGCCCTCCTCATCAACCAGGATGATGCATTCGCCGTTTCCCACCAAGAACACCCCCAGATCGGCACCTTCCTGTTTCACCTGTATGCCCAGGGTCGGCAAGCATTTCGCCCTGATTTCACCGCTGGTCCGGGCAGAGAAGGAGGCACCCTCAGGTAAGGGACTTATTTCACAGCCAAGGGTAGTCAGTAGCCTAGTCAGTTGCGCTCCCACCGTGTCGGCCTGGTCATCGACGCCGACGACCACTTTGAACCGGGCTGCTTTGATCTCCTCCTGGGCGGTGACTTTGAGCATATTATCCAGATAGTGAGGGAAGAAATCCTCAATCGCGCTGACCTTGCCAAGCCGCTCCAGGGGGGCCCGGCGGAATTCTTCCGTAAAAAAGCTCTGCTCAACCTGGCGTTCAACCGCCCGGTTAATGACCAGACCCTGTTCATCCAGGAATTCCACTAATATATTCTCCGGGACCGCCGGCGAGCGGCGCAATTGAATCCCGGCGGCCGCTTCTAGCTGCACGACGGCTTGGCGCGTAACCGGAATCGCGGTGACACCCAGATCGTAAACATTAACCCCGGTGCCTAAGAGACCGCTCACCAAGGCCGCTTTTAGCTTTTGGGCGGCGGGGAACTGGTCGGTACCGACCACCACCCGGCTGTTTTCCCGTAAGATGGTACCATAGGCCACGCCCAGTTTAGCTGCGAACTCGGGGGTGAACTCTAGATTGGCGGTTTTGTCAATGCCTTGTCGACCAAAGAGGTTTGTCCCCCAGCGGTTACCCCAAACCAGACTGGAGTTAAGCACCGACCCGCTCTCCAAATATTTATCAGGCCAGGTGCGTACCGCCGGTTTGACGACCGCCTTCGAACCAATGGTACAACCTTCGCCTAAAACTGCTCCTTCGTAAACAGCAACCCCGGATTTTAAATGGGTGTGGTGGGCTAAGATCGCCCCGCGAATCTCCGTTTGGTAGCCAATATAAGTATGGTTCCAGAGAATCGACTTCTTGAGGGAGGCTTGTTCCCCCACGATACTATGGTCCCCGATAATACTATGTGCTCCCAAGTGCGCATTTTTGCCCACTCGGACATATTTCCCTAAGACAACCGGGGTTTCCACCTTACAGCTGGGGGCTAGCTCTGTCCCTTCACCTACCCAGAGGCCGGGTGCCAGCTCCCGTCCAGGTGGGGTAAATTTCAGTTTCCCATCGAGCAAATCACAGTTGGCTTGCCGGTACTGGGTCAGGTTCCCCACATCAGACCAGTAACCGGCGGCCACATACCCGTATAAAGGTTCACCGGCTTGCAAAAGGAGGGGGAAGAGATCCTTACTGAAATCCACCGCTTTATTTTTCTCGTAATAGCGGAAGACTTCAGGTTCAATCAGATAAATACCGGTGTTCACCGTATCGCTAAAGACTTCCCCCCAACCCGGTTTCTCCAAAAATCGCTTGATTCGACCGTCCGTTTCGGTAATCACCACCCCGTAATCCAGCGGGTTGGTCACCTTCGTTAATACAATCGTCACTAACGCCTGGCGCTGACGGTGAAAGTCCAGTGCCTGCTCCAAGTTGATATCGGTTAGGGCATCACCGCTGATGACCAGGAAGGTCTCATCCAGAAATTCCTCGGCGTTCTTGACACTACCCGCTGTTCCCAACGGGGTTTCTTCGATAAAATAGCGCAGATCCACCCCAAACTCCCGGCCATCCCCGTAATAATTCGCAATCAGTTCCGGCAGGTAAAAGAGGGTCATCCCGATGTCGGTGAATTGATATTGCTTCAAAAGATCCAAAATATACTCGATCATAGGTTTCCCGGCAATCGGCACCATCGGTTTCGGCTGTTTACAGGTTAATGGGCGCAGCCTTGTTCCTTTCCCCCCAGCCATGACAATTGCTTTCACTGTAAGCCCTCCATTTGTCCTTTAATCTCCGTTGTCTCAGTATTCTCCCTCCGTCGGGCTGTCGTATACCGACCGTACGGCAGATCTTCCGCCAGCGACCCAGCCACGAATGGATTACTTCCGGACTCCACCGCCACCTCCGGCCTGGTCTGGTTCCACGCCGACTGTTGGTACTCGTCCACCACTTCTGTGTAGACTTCAAGCGTACGGGCGGCGATCTTCCCCCAATCATATTCACTTTTCAGATCATGAAAGGCTTGGTTGCGTAAGGCCTTAGCCTGCTCTGGATAGTCCAACAGCCATAAAATATTATCCGCCAACGATTCTGGATCGTTGGGAGCCGCCTTTAAGCCATTTTTACCGTGGCGCACCACTTCTCCCAAGCCCCCGGTATCGGTTACCACTACGGGAGTCCCCGCGGCCATCGCTTCTAAGGCTACGATCCCGAAGGGTTCATACAAACTAGGAAAGACCGCAACATCGGCTGTACTAAACAAAGCGTTCCGCGTTAGATCATCAATATAGCCAGTGAAGTAAAACCGCTCGTAGAGCCCCATCTGTTGGGCGCGTTCGTGTAGATGTTTGGCGTAAGGCCCCTTTCCGGCAATCACAAACTTCACCTTCTGCTGCCGGGCGAGGATCTTCGCCGCGGCATCTAATAACAGGTCTAACCCCTTTTCAAAAACCAAGCGACCGATGTAAAAGATGATCTTTTCATCATCGGCCGCATATTTTCGGCGGATTGCTTGGGCATTACCGGACCGGTGGCGAAAGGTTTCCGGATACACCCCGTTCGGGACGATGCGCAATTTATCGGCGGGCAACTGAAAGATCCGCTGGAGTTCATTGGACATATAACGGCTGCAACAGATCACCCGCCAGGCCTCAAAGGTCAACCCCCATTCCACATTACTGATGTAGCGCTGCAATTCATTATGGAGGCCACCGTTTCGTCCCCACTCGGTGGCATGGATCGTTGCGACCAGCGGTTTGCGATAGGCATGCTTCAATCCTTGGCCGGCATAGGCTACCAGCCAATCATGGGCATGAATTAAATCAAACCGTTCCCCCTGCTCCGCCAGGAAGACCGCCTTTTCCAGCAGCTTCAAATTGAGCTGCAGCACCCAGGAGATAAAATCGGGCGGTTCTGGTGTACTCGGGGGCACCCGGTAAACCTTGATCCCATGTAGGTCTTCCTCTGTTTCCATCGGGGTGTTCCCTCTGGTCACCACCGTAATTTCCTGCCCTTTGTCCGCTAAAGCCAGGGAAAGATCATGGACATGGGGGGCGATCCCACCAACGATTTGGGGAGGGAACTCCCAACTAAGCATTAATACCTTCATTTGATCCTCCTCTTAAACATTAGCCTGTAGTCTGTGCTCAACTTTGGTAAAGTTGTAAACTTATTCTTTCCGTCTTTAAAGATCTTCATACGACCGATCAAAAAAAGCTGTTCCCCTCGGAGAACAGCTTTTCTTCTAGGCAAATAGCATAATCTTTGTTTAAAACCGAATAATAACGGCAAACCAAAAAAGGGGAGGCCTTCGTTAAATGGCAGCATACCCTCTGTTTTTGATCTATCCGCTTTATACCGGTGTTTTAGTCCTTTTAGCCCTTGCCCTCATTCCCAAAAAAGACTTACGGACCTTATTTCACTGGGGAGTTCTTTATGGAGGAGTGCTAGATGTGGTAATCTTTCTCCTCATCACTGACCTTTTCGGGATCGGAGGTTATAAGAACTATGGGCCCTTTTCCTATCTGGGGATCCCCTTCTTCCCGCCCCTTGCCTGGACCAGCTACTTCATTCTTTATTTGTATCTGCTTCCATCCACCAAACCTTGGAACTACATCTTTACGGTAACCACGGCCGTGTATAACATGATATTCTCAAATGTGCTGATGAATCTTGGCATCTATGAATGGACCTTCAGTCGACTGATCCTTCCCTTCTTCCTTTACCTTTTATGGAACCTACTGGTGACATGGACTTATCAAAAATTTATCGTTCCGGCGACAGCGTAAGTTATCCGTTTTTAGCCTGTCGTCGTATCTCTACCACGAAACAATCCATGGTTCCACCCACCGGCGGCTGGGGCTTACGGATGCGCACGCATACTTCCTGGAGGGAATAGGCACCCAGCAGCGTACCGGCAATCTCCTCGGCTAATGCTTCCATCAGATTAAAGGCCCTCTCTTCAACGATCTCCTTGACCACGGTGTAGACCTCAACATAATTAATGGTCGCCTCCAGATCATCGTTGACTCCCGCCGCTCGGAGGTCTAATTGTAGTTCCACGTCAACCTCCAGACGCTGGCCCAACTCTTTTTCGGCGGCAAAAACCCCATGGTAACCATAGAAGATCATGTTTTGAAGCATCAGTCTGTCTGCAGCCATTTTCTTCCCTTCTTTCCATAATTATTATACCGCAGAAGGGATCACTTGTGAAGATCCTTTCCGCCTCATCGTAAAAGGTAAATTTACTGTTAAGCAGCTTTTTGATTAATTGGGATCGAATTGACAAACCTCAAATTAAGGGTAAAATTAGAATAACCTAATAGGAGGAGGGTAGGAAATGTCGCAACTCCAATTGAACACGGAAATCCAACAGTTAAAAAAAGAGAAAAACGCTTTGATTATGGCTCATACTTACCAAAATGATGAGGTGCAAGAGATCGCCGATTTTGTTGGTGATTCACTGGAACTAAGTCGCTTGGCGGCGAACACACCCCATCCGGTAATCGTTTTTTGTGGTGTACACTTTATGGCGGAGAGCGCTGCCCTTCTTTCCCCGGAAAAGACCGTCTTACTACCGGCCGAAGAAGCTGGTTGTCCCATGGCGGACATGGCGGACGCCGAAACAGTGAAAGAATGGCGGATAAAGTACCCACGGGCTGCCGTCGTCGCCTATGTGAACACCAGCGCCGCCGTGAAAGCGGAAAGTGATATCTGTTGCACCTCTTCCAACGCCTTAAAAGTGGTCCGTTCACTACCGGAAGAAGAGGTGATTTTTCTTCCTGACTGTAACTTAGGGAGTTATGTTGCCGCCCAGATCCCGGAGAAAAAGTTCCATCTGTGGCCTGGTTTCTGTCGCACCCATCATCAAGTCACCGTCGAAGAGGTGGAGAAGGTGAAAAGCGTCCACCCAGAGGCCAAGCTGTTGGTCCACCCAGAATGCCGCCTAGAAGTTACGAGCAGGGCTGATTATGTCGGTAGTACGAAGCAGATTGTCGAGGAAGTGGCAAAAATGGACGGTTCCACTTTTATTATCGGTACGGAAATGGGAATCCTCCATGGTTTAAAAAAGCGTTATCCCGACAAACGATTCTACCTATTAACCCCCAGATTGGTCTGTCCGAACATGAAAAAAACCACCTTGCCTGATGTGGCGAGAAGCCTGCGCACCCTGGAACCGGTAATTTCGGTCCCGGAACCAGTACGCTTTCGGGCCCGCTTAAGCCTTGAACGGATGTTAGCGTTGAAATAGATTAAGGAGGGCCCCTTTTCATGAAGATAACCGTCGCTACTACCGGTCTTAAAGTTGCTCCCTTTTTAGTCATTGGCAGCGGCATTGCCGGTCTTTATACTGCGCTTAAACTAGCTGAGATTGCTGAAGTGACCTTAGTTACCAAAGAGACGCTGAAAGAAAGTAATACGACTTACGCCCAAGGGGGCGTGGCCGTAGCCCTCAGTGCCTCCGACTCACCGGACTTACACTATACAGATACGATTAAAGCCGGTGCCGGTCTTTGCCTCCCGGCAGCGGTTGATGTTCTAGTAAACGAAGGACCCAAGCGGGTCAAAGAATTACTTGCTATGGGGGTCCCCTTCGACACCGAAGCAGGGGCCCTAGTCACCACCCGGGAAGCTGCCCACAGCCGTCCGCGGGTCTTACACGCTGACGGGGATGCCACGGGTCGAGAAATCAGTAAGACCTTAGTGAAGTTAGTCCAAACGAACCCACAAATTACCGTCATGGAAAACCACTATGCGGTCGCACTCCTGACCGGAGCAGAAGGCTGTTACGGAGTATTGACCCTGGATGAAAACCAGAACCAGACCTGCCTTTTAGCGCAGGCGACCATCCTGGCAACCGGCGGCTGTGGTCAGCTTTATCTCAATACGACCAATCCCGAGGTGGCGACCGGAGACGGGGTGGCTTTGGCCTTCCATGCCGGCGCGCCAGTGGCGGATCTGGAATTCGTCCAATTTCATCCGACCGCCCTGCGTCTCCCGGACACGCCTTGTTTTCTGATCACCGAGGCCGTTCGTGGTGAAGGCGGTATCCTCCGCAATGCCCATGAAGACCGCTTTATGCCCTCGTACCACCACCAAGCGGAGCTGGCCCCCAGGGATGTGGTGGCCCGTAGTGTATTGTTAGAAATGCTCAAAACAGGAAACGACCATGTTTATCTTGATCTATCCTTGTTGGGTCCGGAACTGATTAAACATCGCTTTCCGAATATCTATGAAACCTGTCTAAGTTACGGACTAGATATTACCAAAGCGCCAATCCCGGTCGCCCCGGCCGCCCATTATATGATGGGGGGCGTGGCCACTGACTTGTACGGCCGGACCGGGGTACCCCATCTCTTCGCCTGTGGTGAAGTAGCCAACTCCGGAGTGCATGGGGCAAATCGTTTAGCCAGTAATTCTTTACTGGACGGCTTGGTCTTCGGACACCGCATTCTTACTTATCTCCAAACTCACCAGCTGTCCTTTAACCAGCTTCCCGCCGAATTAGAAGCCACTTTTTCTGCGGAAACCAATCCAGCGCAAGTAACCGCCGACCGGTTAACCTTACAGCAGTTGGCATCTACGGAACTGGGCATTATTCGTCAGGAAAATGGTTTATGCCAAGCCCAACATTACCTGACGGCAACAGACCTTCAACAGGTGCCGGCATTGACTCCGGATTACTTGGAACTGCAAAACTTGCGCCTCTTTGCACAGTTACTTGTTACTGCCGCCTGCGCCCGCCAGGAAAGTCGCGGCAGTCATTATCGGCTTGATTATCCGGATCCCAATCCGGCGTGGACCAAACGGATTATCCAATCCCCCCAAGGTACATCCACCATCCCGGTCGAGCAGCCCTTTACTTGGCGATGGTAAAAATGAGGTGTTAATCATGGAATTGGCAAATTTTGTCTATAAAGATCTGGTCCGCAGCGCCTTAGCTGAAGATCTGGGCACTGGCGACCTTACTTCGGCCCTGACCATTCCGGCCAATACGCCGGGATCCGGGCGTTTTATGGCCAAAGCAAGCGGTGTGATTTGTGGCTGGTCACTGGTCCAAGAGGTCTTTCATCAGTTAAACCCTAGCGTCTTTCTGGATCTTCATCAGCCCGACGGCGCCCAGGTCCAAGCCGGTGATTTACTGGCCGTCATCTCCGGTCCGGTTCAGGATCTACTGTCCGGAGAAAGGGTGGCGCTAAACTTCCTCCAACATTTATCCGGGATCGCCACTGCCACCCGGGAACTAGTAGATTTAATTGCTGATTTTCCCAGGGTCCGACTGGTTGATACCAGAAAAACCCTCCCCGGTTTACGTGCGATCCAAAAGTATGCAGTCCGGGTTGGCGGCGGCTACAATCACCGCTTTAACCTGGCGGATGCCGTCTTGATTAAAGATAATCATCTAAAAGCCTGTGGTAGCATCGACGCCGCCGTGGCGAAAGTCCGCGCCGCCGTACCCCATACCATGAAGATCGAAGTCGAAGTCGAATCAGAAGCAGAGGTCCGGGGAGCCCTAGCCGCTGAGGCGGATATTATTATGCTTGATAATATGTCCCCGGCGATGATGACCGCCATGGTTCAGCTCATCGATGGCCGAGCCTTAGTCGAAGCCTCCGGTAATATCTCTAAGGAGACCATTCGTACCATCGCGGCCTGCGGCGTCGATCTCATTTCCGTGGGCCGCTTGACCCATTCAGTACAAGCACTGGACATCAGTTTACAATTAGTATAAGGAATAAGTTTCTCCTTCTTACAGGATTAGGGCGTCGCGCGCACCCATAAAAGCAGCCATGGATTTTATTCCATGGCTGCTTTTATGGTTACTATTAGCGCATTTTAAGACTTTAGTTGCTTTTTTTCCGTTCAATACTCTGAATATAACTATTGGTTCCTTTCTGAACTTCAGTAAACACTAGATCGGGCTTTTTGCGTTGTTATTTGATTTAAGGATTTCGGTACAATATATTGATAGACTAAAACAAGTCCACACTATATATTGTACCGAAAATTCTTTAGCTGGATACAACGCAAAAAGCTTAGATCTGAATACAACGCAAAATTAGAATTTAATCCCGGCGGTCCCATAAATAATCGGATCTTTGGCCCCGAAATCCGTCGCCACATCCACTGTCACCGGACCTAGTTTCAGTCCACCACCGGCGGTAAAGTTGAAGTCTTCGCCCACCTGATACCCACCGGCCCGCAGGAAGAGAATTCCAAGGAACGGCTGCTCCAGGCCGACACGGAAAACCGCGTCACCCTCGTCCGTCAGGGGAGTCTCTACATCAGCGGCTGCCACCATCCCCAGCACTGGCACTTTAACCGCACCACCCAGCACGAATTTGGTCGGTAAGGAATAAACCCCACCATCGAGTTTAATATCCGCTAGGGCATAATCTTTAAGCACCGCCCCAACCCGTACCAATTTACCGACTTTAAACATAGCCCCTAGGTCTACAGCAAAACCGCTACCGTCGGCTTTTCCCGTGCTACCCGCCAGAGTAATGGTTTCTTTCTCCGCATAAATGTATTTAGCGTTGATGCCAACGGCAAAAAGGTCGGTACACTCAGCGGCGTAAGTTAACATGCCTTGTCTCGTCTGCTGGACCAGCATCCTTTCCCCGCCGCCTACCCCGGTAGCGCGTAGATTCCGGTCAAAGTTGAGCGCCCATTTTTTAAAGGTTAGACCCAAACCGTTCTTAAGTCCAAACGCCCCGTCCAGGGCTGACGGATCTTCATTCCTGATCGCGTCGAGCAGTTTTAGATCCCCCTCAAGGCCACCGTTTAAGACCAATCCCATATTGACTTGGGTAATTCCGGCTGGATTCCAGTAAGCAGCCGTCCCATCATCGGCAATTGCGGTATAGGCGCCGCCCATCCCAAGGGCCCGAGCGCCAAGTTCCGGTGCCGCGATACATAGTTGCGCCATACTAAACAAGAGAATTAAAGCAAACACTAAACTTCTTATCTTTTTGATCTTGATCATTCCTTTCGTCGCTTACGCCCAGCTACGAGATGCATTTTTATCTGTAAGGAAGATTTCGACAAAAAATAATTGATCCCTGCCCAAAAGAGACTTACTTTAGCGGTAAAAAAAGTTATAATAAAAAGGTGAGATGAAAGGAGGCTATCACGTGCAGCCCGAAACTTTATTGGAACAACTAACCAATGCTGTTGGCCCCTCCGGGCGGGAAGACCGCGCCGCGCAGATCATCGTCGACTTTTTCACCACCGGGGAAGGACAGTCGTGGATTACTGAACTCCACCGTGATCGTCTGGGTAATATTATGCTCCGGAAAAAAGGCGGCGGTGCCAACCCCCCCCGTTTGATGCTCGCCGCCCATCTAGATGAGATCGGCCTGATCGTCTCCGCGATTGAAGACGGCTTTCTCCGGTTCTCTCCCATCGGCGGGATCGACCAACGAGTCCTCCTCGGACAGGAGGTGATCGTCCACAGCCGGGAAGACCTCCCCGGAATCATCGGCGCCAAACCCCCCCATCTACAACAGCCTGATGAAAGAAAAAAAGCGGTTAAGCTTGAAGAGATGACCATCGATCTGGGCCTTTCCCCTGAAAGAGTAGCCGCTTTGGTCCAGGTTGGCGACACGATTACGATTAAACGGGATTGTTGTGCTCTCAAAAACAATGTTTACGCCGGAAAGGCCATGGATGACCGGGCCGGTGTTGTCGCCTTGGTCGAATGCCTCCGCCGCTTGAAAAACTTCAACCACCAAGCCGAGGTGGTGGCGGTCGTCACCGTTCAGGAGGAATTGGGGGTACGCGGGGCCTTTGTTAGTTCCTTTGGCCTCAATCCCGATCTAGGCCTGGCTGTCGATGTTACCCATGGCGAAATGCCCGGCTTGGCTGATTATGAAGGTTTTAAACTGGGACAGGGACCCGTCATTGTCACTGGACCCCAGGTTCACCCGCTGATCTTCGAAAAATTGACCGCAGCAGCCGAAGCCGGGAAGATCAAATATCAAGTTGAAGCCGAGGTAACACCCCGTGGGACCGACGCCTATGCGATTCAGGTGGCCCAAGCCGGGGTAGCCAGCGGCCTGCTGAGTATCCCCCTTCGCTATATGCACACTTCCGTTGAAACGCTGGCCTTAGATGATCTGAAAGAAACCGGCCGTCTGCTCGCCGAATTCAGCATGGCGGTGGACGACGCCTTTCTGGAGGGATTAAAATGCTATTAAAAGAATTATCCGAATTAAACGGCGTGTCCAGCCGTGAAACTCCCGTCCGCCACTTTATCCGTGACCGGATCGGAGGGAAAGTCGATTCCATCAGTACCGACCGCCTTGGTAACCTAATTGCGCTCAAAGGCCAAACGAAAAAGGGCCCCAAAATCATGCTCTCCGCTCACATGGATGAAGTTGGTTTAATGGTGGTGGGGATCGACCCCAGCGGCTTGCTGAAGATTAAAACAGTAGGCGGGATCGACGAACGCGTCCTCATCTCCAAACGGGTACTGGTCGGGCCAAAACAGATCCCGGGGGTAATCGGCGCCAAACCCATCCATCTTCAGGAAAGGGAAGAAAGGCAAAACCCGATGAAAATCTCAGCCCTTTTTGTGGATGTGGGGGCCACTGACCGCAGCGATGCGGAGAAAGACGTTAAAATCGGCGATTTAATTGCCTTTGACGTTAAAGCCGAAGCCTTCGGCGATGGCCTTTTTAAAGGAAAAGCCCTGGATGACCGGGCCGGTTGCGCTGTTTTGCTTGACCTCATAGAAAATCAGTACGATTTACCGCTCGCTTTTGCCTTTACCGTCCAAGAAGAAGTAGGACTACGGGGCGCTACTGTTGCCGCCTTTGGCCTTAACCCGGATTTGGCCTTCGTAGTGGAGACCACCTCCGCCGGAGACGTTCCGCCCCTAAAAAATCATCAAGCATCTACCCGTCTGGGCCAGGGTCCGGCGATCAGCTTTATGGACCATGCCATCATCGTCAATCCGGCCCTGGTTGAGCAGTTAGTAGCAGTAGCGGAGGAGGCGGGCATCGCCTATCAGTTCCGGCAAGCAACGAGCGGGGGAACGGAAGCTGGTGTCATCAACCAGGCTAGGACCGGCGTACCCGCCGCGGTGATTTCGATCCCTTGCCGGTATATCCATTCGCCGGTCAGCGTTTTAAACCTGGATGATTTTGCCCAGACGATTAAACTCCTCGATGCTGTACTGAGAAAGATCGAACAAAGGGGGTTACCTGTATGAAAGAGTTGCTGCGGAAATTAACCACAATTGCTGCTCCTTCCGGGCGGGAAGAACCGGTCCGCACCTTTATTGCGGCGGAAATTCAAGACTACTGTGACGAACTAAAAGTAGATACCTTGGGCAACCTGATTGCCATTAAACGCGGCGGAGGAACCAAAATCCAGTTCGCCGCCCATATGGATGAGATCGGGATCATCGTTACCACCATTGATGAAAAAGGGTTCCTCCGTTTTGGTAACATTGGCGGGATCTCACCCCATCGCCTCATTGCCCAACGGGTACGGTTTAAAGACGGGACGATCGGTGTGATCGGATCGGAAAAAGTGGATGATCTCAAGGATTTAACTTTGGAGAAGTTATACATCGATATCGGCGCCGCCTCCGAGGCGGAGGCCAAAACAAAAGTAGGGGTCGGGGAAATTGCTGCCTTTGACCGGGATTTTGCCGACTTAGGTCAGCGCGTTGTCGCCAAAGCCCTTGATAACCGAGCCGGATGCGCCGTGCTGATTGAAGCCCTGAAGCGGGTAGAGAAACCCCAAAACGACCTTTATTGTACTTTCACCGTTCAGGAGGAGGTAGGCCTCAGAGGGGCCCGCACCTCTGCCTTCGGCATCGAACCGGATCTGGGGATCGCCCTTGATGTCACCGGTACCGGCGATACGCCGGAAGCCCCTAAATTAGCCATGAAGCTGGGGGGAGGTGCCGCCATTAAGATTAAGGATTCCTACCTAATCACCCATCCCCTGGTTAAAGACCTCCTCACCGAACTGGCGGAGCAGCACGGGATTCCTTACCAATACGAGGTTTTACCCTTCGGCGGGACCGACGCCGGAGCGATTCACCTGACCAAAGCCGGTATTCCCTCCGGCGTCATCTCCATTCCATGCCGCTACTTACATTCGCCGTCGGAGATGTTAGATCTGAATGACCTGGAAGCGGCGGTTCGCTTGGTCGTCGCCACCATGGAGCATCCGATTACCTTATAGGGCTTTACACAAGAGGCTGCCCGCAGGCAGCCTCTTTCCTATTAAACAACCATTTTTCCTTCTTTCAATAACTTTTCCAGTTCAAAAACGATAAAGTCCTGTTCATTGGAGAAAGCAGAAACGATCGTGGCCTTGGCCTTCACTTCCGGCACCGCATTGGCCGGAGCAATGGCCAAACCGGCATCACGGAAAAGCGCCAGATCATTAAGCCAATCCCCGAAAGCGATGGTTTCCGCCATCTTTACCCCAAGCAACCCTGCTAAACTCTTTAAACAGCTTCCCTTATCCACTTTGGTCGGACGAATCACCAAATGTTCATAACCACAGGTCCAGGACGGGTGGATCTCCGCATAAGTCCCGGGTAACATCGTGTTTAGCGCCTTGTAGAGCCCGCGAATCTTTGCTTCTTCCCCCATCACGATCAGTTGTTCCACCTGATCAATGGGGGGTAGCGCTTCCGGGTTCGGATCCGCCACCAGATCAAACCCCCACGAATAAATCTCTGGGGCGGGCGTGGTCGTAAAACAGCGAATCCGATCGTTACTAAGCAGATATACGCTGCTAAGATCCTCTTTCATCATGGTGAGGACGGCATTGGTTACGGCGGGGGCTACCGTCTTCAGCTGCGGTTCCTCCCAGCCACGGGGTTTGAGAAAAGCTCCATCCGTACAGATAAAATGCACCGGGAAATCGAGTAGATCTTGGATCGGCGCGGTAAAATGGTACATCCGGCCCGTTACGAAAGTAATCTTCACCCCAGCCCGGTACAGTGCAGTCAGCATGTTCCCCGTCGCTGGGCTAATGGTTTTGTCCTCTTTTAACAAGGTCCCGTCCAGATCAAACGCTAACATTTTTAAGGTAGGCATGAGCATCCCTCCTCTAGTTTTTTTCTCTTTGCTTGCGGCTACTCTGACTTCTATTAAGCCTTGGCTAAATCTTCCGTTCACAGCTTGGAGCGGGAGGAAAAGTCTGTTATAATAAATAAAATTCCGGATGGGTGCCCAAAACTAAGGGTAAACAAACTTTTACCTGCACCCAGCAGGGGAAGGTACCATAACCTATTCTACCATATAGGACGCCATTCGTCACCAGGAGACCAACGGAGGCTTTTTGTCGGAACAACGCAAAAAGTCCAACGGTAAGGAGGAAACATGGGTAAACAGACCGCAGATCCAGATCGCCAGGTTGAAGAAACCCGACTCGCCAGTGTTCAATCGGTAATTAAACAACAGCTAACAGAGAAAGAAGCTTTTTTTGACCGTTTACAAACCACCTTGCAGACGGAAAGGAAGGATCTTTGGGAGGATGGGCCCCGCCTCGCCGATAGCTTTGCCTCCGCCGTTACCCTGAACCAACAGCTGAGCGGACTACGGAATACCGAAGTGAGTGTGGAAAATAACCGCCGGGCGATCCGAAAACTCCAAAAAATGCTGGGCACACCCTACTTTGCCCGCATTGATTTTCAAGAGCAGGGAATCGCCACCGTTGAACCAATTTACATCGGCATCTCTTCTTTACTTGACGCGGACGGCACCCCGCTGATTTACGACTGGCGGGCACCGGTCTCCAGTATGTTTTACGATTATGAACTGGGTCCGGCCCAGTACAACTGCGCTGCCGGAGTCATCCGCGGGGAAATCTCCCGGAAACGCCAATTTAAGATCGAAGACGGCCGCTTAATTTATCTGTTCGACAGTGATCTGAAGATCGATGATGAAATCCTCCAGGAGATTCTGAGTAAGCATAGTGACGAAAAGATGCGGACCATCGTCACCAGTATCCAACGGGAGCAGAACCAAGTCATCCGTGATGAAAAGCATCCAGTGGTTCTGGTGCAGGGCGCTGCCGGAAGCGGTAAAACTTCCATTGCCTTGCATCGCGCCGCTTATTATCTATATAAAGAAAGAGAGCACATTACCAGTAAAAATATTTTGATCTTCTCCCCGAATCAGCTCTTTGCCGATTATATTGCCAATGTCCTACCGGAATTAGGGGAAGAAATGGTGCTCACAACGACTTTCCAAGATTTGGTTAGAAAGTCGATCCACCCCAGTTTACCATTTGAAGACCGCCATAACCAGTTAGAAATGGTGTTGACTTCTGATGGCAGCAAAAAAGACCTCCGCCGGGAAGAGAAAATTTACCTGCAGTCAACCCCGGAATTCTTACAACTGATCGATAACTACCAACACTTCTTAACGGAGCAGGGGAAAGACTTTCCTGATCTCAGCTTCCAGGGCGAGGTAATTATTGCTAAAGAAGAACTCCGAAAGCTTTACCACGAATTTTACGCCTACTTACCGTTAAAAAAACGTCTACTCCAACTACAGCAACGGGCCTTCTTCGTGCTGCGTCCTTTCACTAAACAGAAAATTCAGGCTTATGCCCATAAGTTAGCCCAAGCTGATCAGCAACTGTCGGCACAAGAAATCAAAGCCCAAAGCCGCTTAGCCGTGAGCAAAGCATTAATCCCGCTCCGCTCCACCATCCAAGCTTGGTCGGAGGTTGATTCCGCCCGGCTCTACCGGGAGCTTTTTGCCAATGAACAACTCCTGTTTAAAATGGCTGAGGGTATCTTTCCGACCGCAACCTTACAGCGTCTGCGCCAAGCTACCCTTGAAGCCCTCGACGAAAAGTACCTAGCCTATGAAGACGTTGCACCCTTCCTTTTTTTCCGAGGCAAGATCGAGGGTTTCCCCAAGTTTAATAAGATTAAACACTTGATCATCGATGAAGCGCAGGATTACACCTTGTTTCACTACCGGATCATCCAAGAGCTCTTCCCCGCAGCCACGCTTACGATTCTAGGCGATCCGAACCAGACCATCCATCCTCGGCAGTACCGGAGTTCCTTTGCGGAGGTCCAAACCATTTTTGGGGCGCAGAACGCGCAAATCTTCACTTTGAACAAGAGTTACCGGTCAACAAGGGAAATCACCACCTTCACCCTCCAACTTTTAACGGAGGAGACGGATACCGCCTATATTAACCGCCCGGGACCAAAGCCGCTGGTGGTAAAGGTCAAAGCGCCATCCTTATTGGCGTCGGCCCTGGCCGCTCAGATCCTAGCGACCAAGGCCGACGGCAGCTCTTCCCTGGCCGTGATCGCCAAAACTGCCCAGCAGTGTCAGGCCTTGTACCAGGAACTAAAAACATTGGTTCCCATCCAGCTGATCACCAAGGAAGAGAAGGGGCTACCTTCTGGTCCCCTGATCATCCCCTCTTATTTAGCGAAGGGATTGGAATTTGATACTGTATTTATCGCTGACTGTTCGCGGGCGAGTTACCACAAAGAGGAAGAACTTCCCCTCTTTTATACGGTTTGTACTCGTGCTTTGCACCAACTCTTTCTCTATTATACCGGAGAACCCAGCCCCTTCCTCACCAGTGTAGACCCTGATCTGTGCGCCTGGGGCGTTTACCCCGAATAAGCTTTTCAAAAGGCAACGCAATAAGCCTGAACAAAGGAGTGTTTTTGCATGATTAACCCTGCCGATCTGGCGATCCAAATTCCTTCGGTCCTTGTGCCTTCCGACCAAGTTGAGCTTAGTAAATGGGCGGTCATCGCCTGCGACCAATACACCTCTGACCCCGGATACTGGGCGAAAGTAAGAGAGCAGATCGGCCCGTCCCCGTCGACTTTGGATCTGATCCTCCCTGAAGTATACTTGAGCGAACCGGAGGTGGATTCCAGAATCCAAGGGATTAACAGGCAAATGCAGACCTACCTGGCCAAGAAGATCCTTGTTCCTTTAGCCCCAGGTTTAATCTTGATCAACCGCCAAACTGCTCACGTTCCCTCCCGTAAAGGGTTGCTAATAGCCGTTGATCTGGAACAGTACGAATACCGCAAAGGAGCAAAAAGTTTAATCCGCCCCACGGAAGAAACCATTGCGGAAAGGTTGCCACCCCGCATGAAAATTCGGGCCGGGGGAAGCTTAGAACTGCCCCATATCATGCTCCTTCTGGATGATCCGAAACATACCGTAATCGAACCCCTTTTCCGGCAGGTGGCCAAGATCCCACCCCTTTATGACTTTGACCTCATGATGGAGGGGGGACATCTCACCGGCTATCATCTTAATGACCCGGATCTTTTAGGGCAAACCTTGGCGGCCCTATCCCGGCTACTTGAGCCAGAGGTTACTGCCGCCAAATATGGTGCCGGGGAAAAACCCCTTTTGTTTGCAGTCGGCGATGGTAACCACTCACTGGCCACGGCGAAGGCCTTGTGGGAGAAAATCAAAGCCGAAACCAGCGACCCGGCTGCCCTTAGTCAGCATCCGGCCCGTTTCTGCCTGGTTGAGGTGGTGAATCTTTATGACGAAGGACTGATCTTCCATCCTATCCACCGCGTTTTATTCAAGGTCGATGCAGAGCAGTTCTTCCGTGAATTGCAAAACCATTACCAGTGCCGGATCATAACTACCTCTGCGCCGGAAATTGCCAATACCCCCGGTGTACAATCTTTCTGCTTTTACACCAACAGGGACAGCGGCACGGTGCTCATCGAAAATCCCAGTGGGGTCCTGACCGTTGGTAGTCTCCAGACTTTCCTCGACGCCTATCTGGCCCGGCATCCGGAATCAAGCATTGACTACATCCACGGTGACGAAACAACTCAGGAACTTGGACGTGAGCCGGGAAACCTTGGTCTAATCCTCCCACCCTTTAATAAGGGCGAACTCTTTTCAACCGTCATCCGGGAAGGGGCCCTGCCCCGCAAAACCTTTTCCATGGGTGAAGCCGATGAGAAACGGTTTTATTTCGAAGCCCGGAGAATCATTCCGGTCTACTGAGGGCTTTTTGCGTCAAACACTATATATTGTACCGAAATTGCTTTACAACGCCAAAAGCTTTATTAAAAAGAAAGAGCCCCCTTTTTACCGGGCGGCTCTTTTATCTATACCTGACCTTTTTGTGTTGGCTCAGTAATTCAATTCCTTAAGAAAAATCATGATCCGGTTCTTTCCGCAGCACCACATCATGGGCGCCTCCTTCCCGGAGGGTAAGGGGAGAGACCAGGGTAAGACGGGCTTTCTGCTGCAATTCAGGAATTGTGAGGGCGCCACAGTTACACATGGTCGATTTCACCTTCGCCAGGGTTGCATCGAGATTGTCTTTTAACTTACCGGCATAAGGTACGTAGGAATCGACCCCTTCTTCAAAGGTGAGCTTACTGTCACCGCCCAGATCATAACGGGCCCAGTTCCGCGCGCGATTTGACCCTTCGCCCCAGTATTCCTTCACATAGTTCATCCCTTGCCTAATCTTCCGGGCCGGGCTCTCATCAAAACGGGCAAAATAGCGACCCAGCATCACAAAGTCAGCGCCCATGGCCAAGGCCAGGACGATATGGTAGTCATGGACAATTCCCCCGTCGGAACAGATGGGGATATAATTACCGGTCCGGTGGTAGTACTCATCACGGGCTTTCGCCACTTCAATCACGGCGGTGGCTTGTCCCCGCCCAATCCCTTTCTGTTCCCGGGTAATACAGATGGAACCGCCGCCGATCCCGATTTTTACAAAATCCGCCCCGGCTTCGGCTAGATATAAAAAGCCCTCGCCGTCCACCACGTTCCCTCCGCCAACTTTTACCTCGCCAGCATACTCCTTTTTAATCCTTTTAATCGTTTCATACTGCCATTCGGTAAAGCCGTCGGAAGAATCGACACAGAACAGATCGGCGCCTGCCTCGACCAACGCTGGAACCCTTTCCAGGTAATCCCTGGTGTTAATCCCAGCCCCTACCACTAATCTTTTATGGTGATCCAGTAGTTCCAAGGGGTTTTCCTTGTGGGCGGTGTAGTCCTTCCGGAAAACAAGGAACTTCAGCTGTTGCTGGTCATCGATGACGGGAAGACAGTTTAACTTATGTTCCCAGATCAGATCGTTCGCTTCCGAGAGGGTAAGCCCTTCTTTCCCGTAAACCATCTCCGCAAAAGGAGTCATCACTTCGTGCACTTTGGTCTCCAGCGGGGTACGGCCTTTCCGGTAGTCCCTACTGGTTACGATCCCCAGGAGTTTCCCGGTGGGCAAGCCATCCGCCGTGATCGCGATCGTAGAATGACCGGTTTTGGCGGTCAGCGCCATTACATCGACTAGGGTATGCTCCGGGGTTAGATTTGAATCGCTGACGACAAAACCCGCTTTATAGTTTTTTACCCGCTTCACCATCTCCGCTTGGGCTTCGATGGGTTGGGAGCCATAGATGAAGGAGATCCCGCCTGAGCGGGCCAACTCAATCCCCATCCGTTCTCCGGAGACCGCCTGCATAATCGCTGACACCAGCGGAATGTTCAAAGAGAGCGCAGGGGTTTCTCCCCGCTGAAACCGGACGATTGGCGTTTTCAGGCTCACCTTTTCGGGAATACAATCTTTGGCGGTTAAATTCGGCACCAATAGATATTCACTGAAGGTACGACTTGGCTCCTCAAAATAATAAGCCACTTCCTCATCTCCTTCTTTTTGATTAAAGCTTCAAATTTTATCAATTATAAAGAAGTTTTCCGTCGCTGTCAACCCCAACCATAGAATACCTTTTTCCGTGCATAGGTAAACTCCGCCGGGGAATATTAGTCATGAGCTGCGAAACCCAAATAGTAGAAAGGAAGGTAGAATGAATTGGCGGAGGAAAATAGAGAACGCTTTCCCGCAAAAATGACCATCCCCCTGCTTGCTATCGCGTTGGTCGCCTCTTTGGCCTGGGGATTCTCCCAGTTTCAAGCGAGAAGAAACTGGGAAATTCGCGCCGAAAATCAATACAATCGGTCCTTTTCTGAACTATCTACCCATGTTGGTGAAATCGAAACTAAATTGGCGGAAATAATGGTCTGCAATTCCCGGCCGAACTTGGTCAAGGGCTTCTCCGATCTGTGGCGCCAAACCTATCTTTCCCAAGAAGATCTAGGGCAATTACCCCTCCCTTCGGTGGAACTTGGTAGGACGAAAGAGTTTTTGGCGAAAGTGGGCGCATTCTCCTTTGATGCGGTTTCCCGCTTAAATCAGGATACGACAGCCGTTACAGCTTCCACAGGCAAAAGTGTTCAGTACTTATCAGAGGAAGAGTGGACAACGGTAAATACTTTGCATCGTCAAGCCCGCTATCTCGCCGACCAATTGGTCGACCTGCAGGAAAGTATGTTAGAATCCGGTGAACGATGGATCGGTGTGGATCGACTCTCCCGCGCCGCGCTGTCGGCTGATGTTTCTGACCGTTTAGACACAAATAAGATCACGAAAAGTTTTATGATGATGGAAGATGGCTTTAAACGACTACCCGAACCCGAAATGGACAGCAATTTGCTGAACTTCCAACCGGTCCCAAAGGGCATTACGGGTCAGGACATCTCTCAAGAACAAGGGCGCGAACTAGCCAGTAGCTTTATAAACAAAGAAGAACCCGGCTATGAGGTAACCTATAACGAGAAAATCAACGGTGATTATCCCCTCTACCTTTACAACCTTAAGAAAAAGAAGGAAAATGGCAAAGCCGCCGACAGTGGTCGGATCGCCCTTACGATCAAGGGCGGACACCCGGCCTGGTTGCTGAAAGAGCGGCCCGCCGCCGAGCAGAAACTATCGCTAGCCGCAGCCAAAGAAGCGGCCCGTAAATACCTGGAACGCCGGAACTACACGGGGATGAAGCCGGTCGGAGCGGAAGAATACCGAAACGTTGCCGTTGTTGCGCTCTGTTCAACTAACCAGGAAACCATCATCTACCCGGAAATGATCAAGGTCCAAGTAGCTCTCGACGACGGAGAAGTCATGGGTGTAGAAACCATGTCCTATTTGACTTTCCACAACCCCGAGCGGAAAATCGCGCGTCCAAGCCTAAGCGAAGCAGAGGCCAAGAAACGTTTGAATCAACACTTTAAGGTTGAAGAAATCAATCAGGCGGTCATTCTCAATGACAAGCACGAAGAAGTCTTAACCTATGAGTGTGTAGGCCGGATTGCCCAAGACCGCTATCGAGTATACCTCAATGCCGAAACCGGTGAGGAAGAACGAATCCAACGGGTTAACGAGGAAGGATTCGAAGATAAATAAACCGGCGTTTGCCGGTTTTTTCTTTACTTTTTGCTTGGATTAAACGATAATTATGGAGATACTTAGTTTTTATCGATTTTGATAGGGGGAGTGCTTCAGGATGGGTCACCGTATTTTACTCGTCGATGACTCGCTAGTGATTAGGTTAATCTTGACTAGGATCCTTAAACCCGCCGGTTACGAAATTGTCGGCGAAGCCGGGAATGGGGAGGAGGCTCTAGCCAAGTATAAAGAACTCCAGCCGGATTTGGTAACTATGGATCTGACAATGCCGCTTATGATGGGGATCGATGCCGTCCGCGCGATCAAAGACTATGATCCCAATGCCCGAATTATCATGTGTTCCGCCTTGGGACAAAAATCCTTGGTGATCGAAGCAATCGAAGCAGGAGCCCTTAATTACATTACAAAACCTTTTACGCCACAGAAGGTCTTATCTGTGGTGGAGGCTGCGCTCCGCTGATTCCCGGTTATTAACCGATCAGAAGGTTCCCAAACACAGAAAATTTGCTCAACGCCGAAGTAAAAGGAATGCCCCACCCACCATTAAAAGAACCCCTAAGGCTTTTCCCCAGGTCAAATCAACAGTTTCCTGATTGAGGAGGCCAAAATGGTCGATCAAATAGGCAGTAAGTAACTGAAAGAAGATAATCCCGGTGGTCGCATTTCCCACTCCTATTTTGGGAATGGCCACCGCCACCCCATAGATAATCCCGACCCCAATCGGTCCCCCTAACCAATAGTACAAAGGTACCTTTGCTGCTGCGCTAAAGAGGCCACCACCCTTCCCGAACAGCAGAAGAAGGGTACCAACAGTCAAAGTCCCCAGCAATTGCACACTGAAGGTAGCCGGTAACAGTCCCAATTTTTCCCCTAGATAACCATTAAGACACCCTTGTACCGCCATTAAAGCACCGGCCACTCCGGCAATCAGCAAAAAAATTAACTCCATTCCTCAACCTCTCTTTATCACGCTTACTTTCTATTCTTCCCTCCGCTTTAAACGCATATCCCCCGAACACCACCGAATAAGAATGGATGGAGAGGGGGAGAGCAAATGAACCTGGTTTTTTTGGCCGCACTGTTAGGTTTGTTGGTCGGGGTGGTTGGTGCTGGTATGGGTGGGGTCGTCGCCAGTTTGATCCCTACCGCCACCCGCAGACAGCAGAGTATCCTGTTGGGCGCCTCCGGCGGGATCATGCTCGGGGTTGTGGCCTGGGATCTTATTCCCGAAGCCTGGAACTTAAGTCCCATCTATACAGTGGCTGGCTTGGTGGCTGGCACCCTCTTCATTCTTTTACTCCGTCGGTATGAGTCCGATCCCGGAGCTGTTACTGCCAACGTCCGCTTTACTAAAACAGGGCATTTGCTGGGCATCGGAATTGCTTTGCATAATTTCCCGGAAGGGTTAGCTGTGGGCACCGTTTTTGCCAATGATCCGGCTTCTTCTTTATGGTGGGAATTATCTCTCCTGATGGGAATCCACAATATTCCCGAAGGTTTAGTCGTGGCTACCACTTTACGCTTGGGTAAAACCGACTGGCGCTCAATCGCGCTTACTTTGTTCTTAGCCGAACTCCCGATGGCCATCGGTGCGATGCTCGGGGGTGTGTTAGGCTCAATTACAACTCCATGGGTGGCTACCTCCCTGGGTTTTGCCGGGGGTGCCATGTTAATATTAGTCGCCGTGGAACTAATACCGCTCGCTTCCAAACAGGCCGGTTGGCGGTGGGCTACCGTGGGTCTTAGCGTCGGGCTCGGCCTTGCACGGCTGCTTTGTCTTCTCCTCTCCTAAATGGTCCCTGTTTTCCTCCTTTCGCAAGTATAAATTGGGGGGCCCGGGAGAAGCTAAAAAAAAGGAGGGATCAGGAGCTTTGCCGAAGAAAAGTGTTAGGGTAAAATGCTATGTGGATAGCTGCAAATACTGGGACCAGAAAAACCTGTGCGATGCTGACGCCATTGAAGTTGACAATCAAAGTGTCAACCAGGATATGGAGATTGGGACAATCGGTGAAGGTAAAGATGAAGCTAAAACATCAAAAGCGACCTACTGCCGAACGTTTAGCCCCAAAAACCAAGCATGACATCCCACCGCCTGTCCCACCCGGACAGGCGGTTTTTCCTTAAGCAATCTCTTTCAATAGATGGGTTTTTTACCTTGTCATTTGATTTAGACAGGAGTGAGGTGTAGTGACCAACCAAACTGGTCTGCGGACCCTAGTGGAAGTCCAAAATCCCCCGGCAGCAGAGCTGATCAAAAGCTTACTGGTGGGGGCCGGCATTCCCTGTTTTATTCCCGATGCCAACTTAGGTTTGCTTTATGGTGGTGCCCTTGGCATTAAAATTCAGGTCCGATCGGAAGATTACCTCCAAGCAAAAGCTCTTCTAGATGCTACAACTGATCCTTCCTCTCCCCCCAACCCCAGTGAGTAAAATATGATAATAAATATACATTAATTTCGCATATAAATTATTGATCTGTCCCGCTTCTTCTTATATAATTAATACGGACTTGCCGTTGGGTAGCGAAATACTTAAATCAAATAACAACCAAATGCCCAAAAAGAATAAAGGAGGTCGGACCGATGAAATTTTCGAAAGTCGTCTTAGCTTATTCCGGCGGACTTGATACTTCGATTATTATTCCCTGGTTGAAAGAAAATTACGGTTGTGAAGTTATTGCCTATGCCGCTGATGTTGGACAAGGCGAAGAATTAGCCCCCTTACGAGAAAAGGCGATCAAAACGGGTGCCAGCAAGATCTACATTGAGGATCTGCGACACGAATTTGTGACGGACTATCTATTTCCGATGCTGAAATCCGGCGCGGTCTACGAAGGAAAGTACTTGATGGGTACTTCCATTGCCCGTCCGGTCATTGCCAAAAAACAGGTGGAGATTGCTGCACTCGAAGGTGCCGACGCGGTCGCCCATGGTTGTACCGGGAAAGGTAATGATCAGGTCCGGTTTGAATTGACCTTTCGCGCCCTCAATCCCCGGCTGCAAGTGATCGCCCCTTGGCGGGAATGGTCGATCCGCTCCCGGCAAGAAGAGATTGACTATGCGGTGCAGCGTGGGATTGATGTTCCGGTTTCGAAAGAAAAGCCCTACTCCATGGACCGTAACCTCTGGCACATTAGTTATGAAGGGGGTGTTTTAGAAGACCCCTGGAAAGCCCCAGATGAAACCATGTTCCAACTGACGGTCGCTCCGGACAAGGCCCCGGACACTCCTGAAGAAGTGGAGATCGAATTTAACCAAGGGATCCCGGTTGCCATCAATGGACAAACTTACGCCCCGGTCGCCCTGATTGAACACCTCAATCAATTAGGCGGAAAACACGGGATCGGTCGGATCGATATTGTCGAAAACCGTTTAGTCGGTATGAAATCCCGCGGCGTTTACGAAACACCAGGCGGTACCATTCTTTACACCGCTCATCAAGAATTAGAGTATTTGACCTTAGAACGGGAGACGATGCACTATAAAGAGCTGATTAGCAAAAAATATGCGGAGCTGGTCTATAATGGTTTGTGGTTTACGCCGCTACGCCAGGCGTTAGATGCCTTTATCAATAAAACCCAGGAGCGCGTGACCGGAACCGTCCGGTTAAAACTCTGGAAAGGCCACTGTCTGCCCCTCGGCCGAAAATCCCCCTATAGCCTTTACCGGGAGGATCTGGCGACCTTCGAGGCTGATACGGTCTATAACCAGAAGGATGCGGAAGGCTTCATTAAGCTGTTCGGCTTACCGCAGCAGGTTTGGAATCTAGTCAACAAGGAATAACCTCTCTTTTTCGCCTGGCCTTTGCTTTGACACCCTTTATTTCTCCTTTTCATATACTATTTTAAGCGTACCTTTGCCACTGCCAGAGGAAAGCTTTTGGTGATGACAACGCTAAAAGCCAAAGGAGAAAGGGGGATGAAAGTGGAACCCAGGGAAAAAGTCGTTCAGCTGATCGTAAATAAAGACTGGACTCCGGAAACCCTTACCTCACTGGGTAGCGGGTTCATTTACCACTTGTCCTACCCCGTCGCTGGAATTGAGCCTGCACTCCTAGCTCAGATCAGAGCAGAGCTCCTCCCGGCAGAATTGGAAATAGAGATCCTTTTTCGGAAAGGCGATCAGTTAAAGCGAGTGGCCTTGGCCGAATTGGAAAAAGCCACGGATTTTCAGACCTTCATCCGTCTGGAATTCCGACTGATGCAGACCTTACCTTCGTTAAAAGAAATCTCTTTTTCTCCCCCCAACGGTTATCTTTTTTACTATAAAAAGGAACCCAACATTAAATAAAGCTTTTTGCGTTGTATCCGTTTAATCAAACAACAACGCAAAAAGCCCCAATGGCAGTAAGTCAAAGGGATCTAGTCTCCAAAAATCTCGGCATCGTCGATTCTCCATCGTCGATGCCTGTTTTTTTGGGTTTGGGGCGGGAACCCTAAGAGAAAACAAAAACAGCAGAAAATCAACAATTTTGACCTAGGTCAATTTATAATCCTTAAAGGCCTGATACAATAAAGCCATAAAAGCAATCAACAAAAACAAGAAAGAAGGCAAGAAGATGTCAGAAAAATTAACCTTTAATCAAGCCAAGGAAAAACACTTTAAAACATTAGAACAGTACGTGCCGATCGTTGCACGGGTGCACGGCGGTAATCATCCGGAATTTCATGAAGTGCGCAAACAATTTGAGACCATCATCGCGAAAACAAAAGCCGCAGGAGCAGAAACACCCGAATTAAATCAAGAATTTGCTAATTTACGGGAAATTACCAATTACTACACCGTTCCGGGGGATGTCTGTGAAAGTTATGAAGCGGTCTACAAAATGTTAGCGGAAGTAGATAAAGCCTATCAAGCTTAAGCAAAATCAAAGCTTTTGCGTTGTATCCAGCCAAAGAAATACCAAATAACAACGCAAAAAGCCCAATCAGCAAATCCAATCAGAAAGGAGAATTGCTTTGCAACGCTATATATTGGGCAAGAAAAATCACATCACCGTAATCAGTGGAATCCTAATTGTCTTAGGCTTTACTAGCGAATTAGGTTTTAAAAATGAAGCGATCGCCCTCTGGTCGCTGGCGATCGCTTCCATTTTAGGGGTTGCACCAATTGCCATCCAGGCCTATCAAGCATTAAGGGTAAAAGTAGTCAGTATCGATGTTTTAGTCACGATCGCCGTCGTCGGAGCATTTTTAATTAAAAACCTTGAAGAATCGGCCATCGTTACCTTTCTCTTCCTCTTTGGCGCTTATTTAGAACAACGAACCTTGAATAAGACCCGTTCGGCCATTAAAGAATTGACGGAGATGGCACCGGAAAGCGCCTTGAAACAAATGGAAAATGGGGAGTTTGAAGAAGTAGCAGTCGATGAAGTTGATGTCGGTGATCTCTTACTGGTTAAAACCGGTGCCAAGGTTCCTGTTGATGGTCGGGTTTTAACCGGAGAAGGTCATATTAATGAAGCAAGTATCACCGGTGAAGCCGTTCCCGTCAGTAAAAAGAAAGATTCAGCGGTTTATGCCGGGACCATTTTAGAAAATGGAACCCTGCAAATTGTCGCCGAGCGGGTCGGTGAAGATACCACCTTCGGCAAAATTATTGAGTTAGTCGAAGAAGCGCAGGATTCTAAATCAGAAGCCGAACGTTTTATTGACCGTTTCTCTAAATACTACACCCCAGCCGTTTTAGTGCTCTCGATTCTAGTCTGGTTATTCTCCCGCGATCTTGAGCTGGCGATTACCATCTTAGTCCTGGGCTGCCCCGGTGCCCTGGTGATTGGGGTCCCGGTTTCAAATGTCGCCGGTATCGGGAATGGAGCACGCCACGGTGTGCTGCTCAAAGGGAGCGAAGTAATTCATTATTTCAGTAATGTTGATACCATCGTCTTCGATAAGACTGGCACTTTAACCATGGGAAATCCTAAAGTAGCTGACCAAAAGATTTATGCGCATAATGCCGATGAAGTTTTAGGGTACCTCGCCAGTGTTGAAAAGGAATCAGACCACCCATTAGCGAAAGCAGTGGTCGAACATCTTGGCACCCGCGAATTATCTTTGGTGGAAAAAACAGAGGTGGTAAAGGGTGGCGGAATTGTCGCTACCGTAGCCGGACATCGCGTCGCTGTGGGGAATGTTGCCCTGATGGAACAAGAAAATGTTCCTTTAGACGAAAGTGTCCGTGCCGATATCGCCCGCTTTGAAGCAAAGGGCAACTCGTTAGTGCTCACCGCCGTGGATGGTGAATTAAAAACACTAATGGGGATTCGTGACCAAATTCGGCCGGGGGTTAAAGCGGATCTACAGAAGCTGAAAAAATTGGGGGTAAAGCATCTCGTCGTTCTTTCCGGCGATAACCAAGGTACTGTTGATTTAGTCTCCCGTGAACTAGGATTAACTGAAGCACACGGACACATGTTGCCCGAAGATAAAGCAGCATATATCGAAGAGTTACAAGCTAAAGGCCGCATTGTCGCCTTTGTGGGCGATGGCGTAAATGATAGTCCTTCACTGGCCATCGCCCAAATTGGCATTGCGATGGGCAGCGGAACCGACGTGGCCATTGAAACTTCCGATGTAGTCTTAATGAATTCAGACTTCAGTCGCCTGCCCCATGCGTTAGGTTTAGCCAAAGCCACCGCGGGGAACATGCACCAAAACATTGTCATTGCCGTGGGCGTTGTCTTAGTTTTACTCGCCAGTGTCTTCTGGAGTGAATGGATGAATATGTCAATCGGCATGTTAGTACACGAAGGAAGTATCTTAGTGGTAATTTTAAACGGGATGCGACTCTTGAGCTACAAATTAAAAGCTTAGGAAAATTAAATATAAAGGAGGGCTGACCATGAAAAAAGCAACGCTGCAATTGGAAACCCTAACTTGTCCATCATGTATGCAAAAAATTGAAAATGCCTTGAAGGGTTTAGACGGTGTGAGTCAAGAAAGTCTACGTGTCTTATTCAACTCCAGTAAAGTAAAGTTAGACTTTGACGACGCAAAAACCTCAATCGAAGCGATCGAAGAGACCATCACGAAACTAGGCTATGAAGTTAAAAAATCCCAAGTAAAGGCCTAACGCCGATTTTCTGGTCTTGGCATTTACCAGCAGGAGATTATTCCGGGCTGTCGAAGAAAGAATAGATCCCTACACCAAGAGGTGGTTACGATGCTAATTGCCAAAAAACTAACGAAAATCTTCAACAACGGCGTCCTTGCCTTAAATGAGGTCTCGCTTACCGTTGATAAGGGAGAGTTTGTCTTTTTGGTGGGCGCTAGTGGTGCCGGTAAATCCACCTTTCTCAACTTAGTAATCCGACAGGAAGTTCCCACCTCTGGGGCGATCTCCGTTAACCAACAAAACATTGCTTATCTGAAGAAAAAGGAGATTGCGTACCTTCGACGTTGTATCGGCGTAATCTTCCAAGATTATAAGCTGCTCCCGCAAAAAACCGTTTATGAAAATGTCTCCTTCGCAATGGAAGTAATTGGAACCAAGGCCAAGGTGATTAAGCCACGGGTTTATACGGTTCTAGAATTGGTGGGCTTACTAAATAAAGCCCATGTGCTCCCTTCGGAGTTATCCGGAGGGCAACAACAACGGGTCTGTTTAGCGCGGGCGATTGTCAACCGCCCGCTTTTGTTGTTGGCTGATGAGCCTACCGGTAACTTGGATCCCGATACTTCCTGGGAAATCATGGATCTTTTAAGCGAAATCAACAAACGGGGCACGACGATCGTCATGGCTACTCATAACCGGGAGATTGTCGATGGCTTACAAAAGCGCGTGATCGCCTTAGACCGAGGGCGGCTGGTTCGTGATACGCCAAAAGGAGGTTATGCCCTTGAAACCTAGATCTTTTTTTTATTTTCTCCATGAAGCCCTTCTCGGACTGGTCCGTAACCGTTTAATGTCTTTGACCGCGATGGGGATCATCACCGTCGGGCTTTTTTTATTTGGCCTGTTTCTTCTGGTCACCGCTAACCTGCAATATTTTACCGATTTAGCCTGGGGCGAAATTGAACTACGGGTCTTCTTAAAACCAGCTGTCACCAACCAGGCGGCAATTGGGAAACAACTCTCCGCTTTACCGGGCGTCCAGAGTGTTACCTACATTTCTAAAGCAGAAGGGGCTGTTTCTTTAGAAAAAATGTTCAACAATAACCACTTGTTTCTCGATGAAGAAAACCCCTTGCCTGATGCCTTCAATCTCACCCTCACGAAAACCGCCGATCCGGAAGCGCTTACGCGTTTGGTGACCGCCATTCCCGGCATAGACGAAATCGTGTTCGGACAGGACTTTGTTAAATTTATGGAGATCGCCATCCGTTTAGTCATGGTCGCCGGATTGATCCTCTTGTTCCTAACCGGCCTGGCCGTTTTATATATAGTGGTCAACACGATCCAGCTTACGGTTTACGCCCGCCGCAAAGAGATCGAAATTATGAAGTTGGTGGGGGCTACCGACGCCTTTGTCCGTTGGCCTTTTCTCCTGGAAGGAATTATCTTAGGCTTACTCGGTGCCGGGCTAGCCTTGCTGCTTTTACGCGAGGGCTATACTTATCTGGTCTTTCGGTTACAGCACTATCGGCGTTTTCTTCCACTCCTGACCGGGAAGGAAATCAATCTAACACTAACGGTTTCCCTGTTATCGATGGGGCTTTTCTTCGGCGGTTTTGGGAGCCACATTTCGCTAAAACGGTACCTGAAAGTTTAAGTTATATCCGCCTTACGCTCCTCATAAGCTCTTAAGGAACCGCCGGTTGGCGACTTTAAGCGGAAGCTAGCAAAGGAGACGGAGGGCGTGGTTTTAAAAGGGTTTTCAAAAAAGTCCCTGTTCTTATGGGTGTTACTCGTTCTTTTCCTGGTATTCTTTATCAATGTAGGCTTTTCTTTAACCCGTGGCCGCTATCACGATCTGCTGCTTGCTTGTGAAGTAATCCCTTTACTGAAGTTAAATTTCTATGAGCCCGTAAGTCTCTCTCGGTTGCTGCAAACCTACCGCCAGACCGGAAATGTACCTGCACTCTTAGCCTCCTTGGGCGATCCTTACACCCGCTACCTTACGCCCTCGGAATATAACCAATTGCTTGATGAGAACAAGGGGATCTACGGTGGAGTCGGCCTCTATCTTGAATATAAGAACGGCCAGCTGATCATCTTTAAACCGATCAAAAACTCCCCAGCAGCCCAAGCCGGGTTATTACCGGGGGATCGGATCATTGCCATCGACCGCTTGCCGACAGATGGCATGTCGAAAGAAAAGGCGACGGCGGCAATCCTAGGCCCACCCGGTACCAACGTCGTCCTCACCATCCAGCGGGGGGAAGGCCCCCTTGGCACCACTAAGGAGATTGCTTTAACCCGCGTTTTAATCGACCCTTCCATCGAGTGGGAGATCAAGTGGGATCGGGAAGTCGGTAAGATTGGTTGGATCTCCCTAAGCCAGTTTACGCAAGAAACCGGTGCCGATCTGAAGCGTGCTCTTGAAACATTCACCCGGGAAAAGGTTGTCGGCATTATTTTGGATCTTCGTTATAACCCCGGTGGGTTGCTTATCTCCGCGGTAGAAGTCGCCAGCCAGTTTCTACCCGGATCGGGCGGTCAGCCCCTTGTTTCGCTGCAATATCGGAACCAAAGCGCGGAAACCTTTACTGCCTTTGACAACCCCCATCCGTCCTATCCCTTGGTGGTGTTGGTCAATGAATGGAGCGCCAGTTCTTCGGAGATTGTCGCCGGTGCGCTTAAAGACCTCCGCGCCGGAGTTTTAGTTGGAAATACGACTTTCGGTAAAGGCCTGGTCCAGGATGTAATTCCTCTACGCGACGGCGGCGCCCTCTACCTTACGGTAGCCCGGTATTTGACGGCGGGTGGGTATTCGATCCATAACACGGGGGTACATCCGGACGTCCGGGTTACCCTTCCTATAACCCCGAAGCCCTCGAAGTCAGAAAATGATCTCTTCTTCCTCCGACGGGTTGATCAACTTCAAGCCGATACTGCTTTACAGGTACTGAAACAGTTAATTCGGGCTCGTCTCAAACCCGCCGCTTAAAAAGATTTATTTGCACTGATCAACGGAGGTGAACAAAATGGCTCCGCAGCCCCAAACCAAACTTCCGCTTCCCGGATCCAGTGCCCGTTCTTTCTTCCATCCCTCGCTACCCTTGGTGTTCCTCCTTTACTGCGCCGTTCAGCACTTCTGCTGGTTTCAAATTACACCACCGTTGCCGCCGCTTATCCATGGCGAAGCCGACTTCGGAATTGGTGCTCAGGCAACCGTAGAGTCGTTGCTTTACTCCCGACGACCGCAGCCTTTAATTCCCCGCTTACCGGCAAAACCGCTCCCCCCTCCGGTGGAGGAACAACCACTTCATGCCCAGGCGCAAGTGGCGATCATCATCGATGATCTTGGTTTTGTCCGAGAACCGACCGAAGCCTTCTGGGCGCTGGAAGTCCCCTTAACCTTTGCCGTCCTCCCTTGGGGACGCTACTCCCAGGACCATGCCCATGAAGCGCACCTCCGGGGTCAAGAAGTTATTCTCCATCTACCCTTGGAGCCGCTTGATCCCCAGACCGACCCGGGCCCGGGCGCCCTGCGGAGTACTTTCTCCCCGGAACAGTTGCGTCACCAAATAAGGGAAAATCTGGCGGCCATCCCGGAAATCAGTGGTGTCAATAACCACATGGGTTCCAAAGGAACCCAAGATCGGGAACTAATGGAGTTAGTAATGGCCGAGTTAAAAATGGCTGATTTATTCTTCGTTGACAGTATGACCATCCACTCTTCGGTGGCCGGATCTGTTGCCCAAGAATATAGCGTTCCTTCCGCAGCGCGGGATGTCTTCTTAGACGGGGGTGGTCCGGAGACGATTGTGATTCAGATTGAACGCCTAATTGAGCAAGCGCAGGTCGAGGGTTCGGCCATTGGGATTGCCCATACCCGCCCTGGCGTCGCCGAGGCCATCGCGGCTGCCCTTCCTCTGTTTGATGCGGCTGGAATTGAGCTAGTTCATGTCTCTCGTCTGGTAAAATAAGTTTTTGTTGCGAAAAGAGGAATTCCTCCCCTCATGTCGAACACGAATGTGTGTTCGATTTTTTTCATAATTTCTTGCGCTTTATAGGGCGCTTTGCTATACTTGTTTTATGTAAAAACGACTGCTTGGAGATGATTTAATGCCTGCTTTTAAGCTGGTTTCACCTTATATTCCCCAAGGCGATCAACCGGAGGCTATTAACCAACTAATGGCTGGCTTGGCGGCCGGCGATCGCAGTCAGGTGCTTTTAGGGGTAACTGGGTCGGGCAAGACTTTTACCATGGCGAACATTGTGGCCAAAGTCAACCGGCCAACCTTGGTGATCGCCCACAACAAAACCCTGGCTGCCCAATTATACAGTGAATTTAAAGAGTTTTTTCCCGAAAATGCCGTTCATTACTTTGTCAGTTACTACGACTATTACCAACCGGAGGCCTATATTCCCCAGTCCGATACCTATATTGAGAAAGACGCCAGTATTAATGAGGAGATTGACCGCTTGCGTCATGCCTCAACCTCCGCCTTGTTTGAACGGCCGGATGTGCTAATCGTGGCCAGTGTCTCTTGTATTTATGGTCTAGGGTCTCCTGAGGATTACCAAGGCATGACCCTTTCCTTACAACACGGGGATACCCGCAACCGGGACAAGATCCTCCGACGCCTAGTTGGCATCCAATATACCCGTAATGACCTTGGCTTTACCCGTGGAACTTTCCGGGTCCGTGGTGATGTGATCGAGATTATTCCGGTTTACGGTGAAACCGTTATCCGGATCGAGCTCTTTGGCGATGAAGTGGAAAAAATTCTCGAAGTCGATCCCTTAACTGGTGAGCTTTTGGGGGAGAAAGAAAAGATCACAATTTATCCGGGGACCCATTATGTGACCAGTGAAGAAAAGCTTAAAATGGCCATTCGTTCGATCGAAGCCGAACTGGAAACAACCTTAGCTAAGATGCGCAGCGAAGATCAACTGCTGGAAGCGCAGCGGTTGGAACAACGCACCCATTTTGATTTGGAAATGATGCAAGAGGTCGGTTATTGTCAAGGCATCGAAAACTACTCCCGCCATCTGACCGGGCGTAAACCCGGCGAACCTCCGGCTACGCTCCTTGACTATTTCCCGGACGACTTTTTATTATTCATTGATGAGTCCCATGTTACGCTCCCACAACTCCGGGCGATGTATGCCGGTGACCGTGCACGGAAAGAAAACCTTGTCCGCTACGGCTTTCGTTTGCCCTCTGCGTTAGACAACCGTCCGCTCCGTTTTGAGGAATTCGAGCAAGCAGTAAATCAAGTAATCCATGTTTCAGCAACCCCAGCCCCTTATGAGCTTAAGCAAGCATCCCAAATCGTTGAACAGGTGATCCGTCCGACCGGCCTCTTAGATCCGGAAATAGAAGTCCGTCCGGTCAAAGCTCAGGTCGATGATTTAATGGAGGAGATCCGCTGCCGGGTGACCAAATCCGAGCGGGTTTTAGTGATCACCCTCACCAAACGGATGTCAGAGGATTTAACGGAATATTTGGAAGAAGCGGGTTTTCGCGTCAAATATCTCCACTCCGAAGTGCACACTATGGACCGCATCGAGATCCTACGCGATCTCCGCCTTGGCAAGTTCGATGTGTTAGTCGGTATCAATCTCCTCCGGGAGGGGTTAGATCTGCCGGAAGTGACGCTGGTGGCCATCCTTGATGCGGATAAAGAAGGCTTTCTCCGTTCAGAGACGACTTTAATCCAGATCATTGGTCGCGCCGCCCGGAATGTAACCGGAAAGGTGATTATGTATGCAGACCAGATCACCGATTCGATGGACCGGGCGATCAAGGAAACCAACCGCCGCCGTGATAAACAGCTCCATTACAATCAAGAGCATAACATTACGCCGGAATCGGTCCACAAGGCAGTGCGCGATCTCATCACCCTACAGCAAGTGGCCGAAGAGAAAGTCGCATATAGCGCCAAACAAGAAAAAATGACCCGAGCGGAGCTGGAAGAAACCATCAATCAGTTAGAAGAAGAGATGTTGGCGGCCGCGGGCAAACTAGAATTTGAAACAGCTGCTAAACTCCGGGATGAGCTGAGGGAATGGCGGAAACTATTGGAGGAATGAACAAGAAATGAATAAAGATCGAATTGTCATCAAAGGGGCACGCGTTAATAATCTGAAAAATATCGACCTTGAAATTCCCCGGGACCAGCTAGTGGTGATGACCGGGCTCTCTGGTTCAGGTAAATCATCCCTGGCCTTTGATACCATTTATGCCGAGGGTCAAAGGCGTTATGTTGAATCCCTCTCCGCCTATGCCCGACAGTTTCTCGGTCAGATGGATAAACCCGATGTGGACTACATCGAAGGGCTTTCGCCTGCGATCTCCATTGACCAGAAATCCACCTCTCGGAATCCCCGTTCGACAGTGGGGACGGTTACCGAAATTTACGATTATTTCCGTCTCTTATTTGCCCGCATCGGCCATCCCTTCTGTCCCCACTGCCAACAGCCTATCGCCAAGCAAACCGTGGAACAGATTGTCGATCAAGTAATGGCCTTTCCCGCCGAAACTAAATTTCAGGTGATGGCACCGCTAGTACGTGGGCGGAAAGGAGAATATACCAAGGTCTTCACTGATTTGAAAAAGGAAGGTTTTGTCCGCGTCCGCGTTGATGGGGAAATTCGGGGGTTGGATGAGGAGATCGAGCTAGCCAAATATAAGCAACACTGGATCGACGTTGTCGTCGACCGGTTGGTGCACCGCCCTGGAATTGAACAGCGTCTGGCCGACTCCATTGAGCTGGCTCTCCAATTAGGGAAGGGCTTAGTCATCATCGCCCCGCTTTCCGGAGAAGAGTCTTTATTCAGCACAAATTTTGCCTGTCCCCAGTGCGGGTTTAGTTTTGAAGAGATCACCCCGCGGATGTTCTCCTTTAACTCACCCTACGGTGCCTGTTCGTCCTGTGACGGGTTGGGGTTTAAGATGGAGATCGATCCGGCCAAGGTCCTTGATGAAAACCGTTCTCTCAAGGAAGGTGCTGTCCTGGCCTGGAGCTCCCATGAAAGCTCCTGGTCCCTCCAGTATCTCTTGAGTGTTGCCCGTCACTACGGGCTCGATCCAAACCTACCGCTGAAGGACGCCACTCCGGCGCAACGTGACGCCATTCTCCACGGCACGGGGAAAGAAAAGATCCCCGTGGTCTACCAGGGGGATAACGGACGCCAGTGGCAACATCAGGTTCGCTTTGAAGGAATCATCAACAACCTTAATCGGCGCTACCGCCGCACGGAATCGGAAGCGATCCGCCAGGACATCGAGAATAAATTTATGACAATCCGCCCCTGTTCCAGCTGTCAGGGTGCCCGCCTCAGCCCGGAGACGTTGTCCGTAAAAATCGGGCCCTACAATATCAGCCAAGTGTCAGCTTTGTCGGTCGTCGAAGCCCGATCTTTTTTCTCCACTTTAGAGTTGACCGAAAATGAAAGGATCATTGCCAAGCAAGTTTTAAAAGAGATCGACCAGCGCCTGGGCTTTCTGGTCGATGTGGGCCTTGATTACCTGACCATTGACCGCACCGCCGGTTCCCTTTCCGGCGGTGAAGCGCAACGGATCCGCTTGGCCACCCAAGTCGGATCTTCTCTGGTCGGAGTCTTATATATTTTGGACGAGCCCAGCATCGGCTTACATCAAAGGGATAACCGCCTTTTGATCAAAACCCTCTTGAATCTACGGGACTTAGGAAATACATTGATTGTCGTGGAACATGATGAAGAAATGATGCGGGCTGCCGATTACCTGGTTGATATTGGTCCCGGTGCCGGTGCCCATGGGGGGGAAATCGTGGCTGCCGGTGATTTTGCGACGCTGACCCGCTGCCCCCAGTCGATCACCGGCGCTTATTTATCCGGTCGACGGCAAATCCCCCTCCCGGTCCTACGCCGACCGAATAATGGTAAATGGTTAAAGATTAAAGGCGCCCAGGAACACAACTTAAAGCAGATCGATGTTAACATTCCTTTAGGCTGTTTCGTCGCCGTAACCGGAGTTTCCGGTTCTGGAAAGAGCACTTTAATTAATGATATTCTCTATCCGGTGTTGGCGCGCCGCCTGAATCGGGCCACCACTATTTATCCCGGTTCCCATCAGAAAATCGAAGGGATCCAGCATCTTGATAAAGTCATCAACATCGACCAATCGCCAATTGGGCGAACTCCCCGTTCTAACCCAGCCACTTACACCGGTGTTTTTGATGAGATCCGAACCATCTTTGCCGAAACCGCTGAAGCGAAGATGAGAGGGTATAAACCGGGGCGGTTCTCTTTTAATGTCAAAGGTGGGCGGTGTGAAGCCTGCTCCGGGGATGGAATCATCAAAATTGAAATGCACTTTCTGCCCGATGTCTATGTCCCCTGTGAGGTCTGTAAAGGTAAACGTTATAACCGGGAGACTCTTGAGGTTAAATACAAAGGAAAATCCATCTCTGACATTTTAGAAATGACGGTCGAAGGAGCCCTTGAGTTTTTCGCCAACCATCCAAAAATCCGGCGTCGACTCCAAACTCTATACGATGTCGGTTTGGGTTACATCAGACTGGGGCAATCGGCCACCACCCTCTCGGGCGGTGAAGCCCAACGGGTCAAACTGTCGACCGAACTATCGAAAAGGAGTAACGGGCGGACCTTTTATATTTTGGACGAGCCCACCACCGGTCTACACTTTGCCGATGTGGAAAAACTGTTAGAAATCCTGCAACGGCTGGTGGACAGCGGTAATACCGTCATTGTGATCGAGCATAACTTGGATGTGATTAAAACCGCCGATTATCTGATCGATCTTGGCCCCGAAGGCGGAAACCGAGGCGGTGAAGTCGTCGTCGCCGGTACTCCGGAGGAAGTGGCGAATCATCCCACCTCCTACACCGGGGAAGTGCTCCGCCCATTACTGGGTAAACTCCCGGTACAGAAAGAGGCTTAAGTTTATAGCTCTTTCCGGTAGATCCGGTAGATCCTGTATAGTCGGCCGCCGGCCCCTTCTACCGAGCGGATCGACTCCTTATTCATCTCAGCAATGGCCGACCCTTCGCCATAGGTATACCCTTTTTTACGTGAGGCCAACATCAAACGATGGTAAATAGCACTGTTTACTGCTTTGTTTCGGAATTTGGGCACCACAAACTGAATAAAGACCCGAGTGCCGGTGATCCGGCGTTTAAACCAAAGGTACTTCGCCCAGCCGAAGGGGAGTAACCGTCCGTTTAGCCGCTTCAATACTTGGTTATAGTCGGGAAGCGCCACCACGAAGCCGATGGGATCAGCGCCCGAACGGGCGATATACACGAGGTCAGGGTCCATAAACTGTAGTAGGGTCCTGACTTCCGCTTGAATTTCCTCCAGCGAGGGTGGGGTTAAATGCTCCCACGTCGCCGGCATCGACAAATCAAGGATGGTTTTGATATCCCGGATCTCACGGTCTAGTTGTTTCCGGTCAAAACGCTCGATCCGGAAATGGTATTTCTGCATTGCATACGCGACCACCCGGCCGAAACGCTGATCATCCAAACTATTGACATCAAGATAAAAGGCAAAGAGATCCATATCTTTCTCGAACCCGTAGTTTTCAAAGATGCCTTGGTAGTAGGCTGGGTTATAAGCATTCATCAACACTGGCGAACCGTCAAAACCCTTGATTAAAATCCCCCGGTTATCATCGCCGTTGGTCGGAGAGACTGGTCCGACCATACTGGTTATTCCGTGTGCTTTCAACCACTGCGTTGCCGCTTCAAATAAGGCAAAGGCCACTTCTTCTCGGTCAATGGTTTCAAAGAGGCTAATAAAACCCTCGTTTTTTTGTTTTTCCCGATTTAGTTTCTGATTAATCCCAACGAGAATCCGCCCAACTATTTTCTCACCCTCAAAGGCGAGGAAAAAGCAATGTTCACCATTGGCAAGTAACGGGTTGTTTTTTCCTTGTAAGATCTTTAATTGTTGTCTACGGAGAGGGGGCACCCAGTTTTGATCGTCTTTATAAATCTCCCAGGGCAGCCCAATAAACCTTTTTAAATCTCCATAGCAGCTCACCGCTTTAATTTGAATCATTTATCTTCCTCAATTCTTTGTGCAAAGCTTTATGGTTGTTTCATCATCCGTTTTTAGCGTGGCATTAAGAACCAAGCAACCGCAAACCCCAGGTAATTACCGATCGCATATCCGACCAAACCACATGTCAACCCGGGCACGATTACCTCCCGATTGTTTAAACGCTCCGCCACCGGGCCGATAAAAGCCGGACCAAAGATCCCGGCCGTGGAAGTAATCAACATCGTATCGGTATCGATCCGGAAGATCCAAGCAAGGATCAGATGAATCACAATCGCCGTAATCATGACGAAAGCCGTATACAGAAAAACCGCTGAGCTCGAAACAAACATTTCCCGAAAGTTAATATTGGTGCCGAGCGCAAGCGAAAAAACAAGGATAAAATACTGGCCGGCGTCATAGGTGCCTTTAATGTTCCGGACTTTAGGGTGAAAAGAGGCGGCAACCCCTAAGGTAGTTAACGCTAGCATAATAATGCTTACCTCCAATTTTCCGGTGAGAAGGAGAGAAAAACCAACACTGATCCCGACGTTCAAAATCGAGAGGACAATCGCAAAAGTCAAGGCCCGCTTCGAGGTTTGCTCCTCTTCCGTCGCCGCCAACGCCGGTTCTGAAACTGCAGAAGAAAAGTCTGGTAGTACCTTACCAATCAGCCATTGGGCTCCGGTGACCAAAAACAGAAAATATAACCCGCCCATGATCGCATCGGCGGTATTGGTTAAAATCAAAGTTTCTTCCTTAACCTTTAACCCCATTCCGATCGCCATTAAATTCGGAGTCCCTCCGGTATACACCCCCACCAACATCCCGGATATTCTCCAGTATTCAGCCACCCAAGAAAAAAGGAGACCCGCCAAAACGGCGCTGACAATGGCGCTGATGGCAACCAAAACAAAGGAAAGAACCGTTTTCGGCGCTAGTTTCAACCAGCTTTTAAGATCTGTAGAAAAAAGAATCAAAGGGATCGCTATGGGAATGGCCACCTCTGATAAGGAAAGCGCCAATTGCCGATCAACCGGAATCACCTGTTGATTACCGAGAATAATCCCCACTAGATAACAGAGGAGAATCGGACTGACAAACCCAAATTTATTGGAACACTGACGGAGCTTGATAATGAGCAATGGTGTTACGAAATAAAAGATGCTCTCGATAACCTTCATCACATCGCCTCGTTTCTAAGCTTTTTCCGTTGTCTCCGCATTAAGATCTTCCATTACAACATAGGGTATTTATTCTGATTTTACAGTCATCCTCCTTTATTTGTCAAGGTAAAGGCACGTGTGCGGGCGGTAGCCAGCGTGAGCGACTGCCTAGTAATAGCAGATCTTCCTCTCCTTTACAGATGAAAAATAAAAGGCTATAATGCATTTAGATCTGAAGATCACTGTAGCTGTGAGCAATGATTACAAAACTGGAGGTTCATTCACCATGATTAAACATTTACTTTTTGATTTAGATGGTACTCTCCTTCCCATTGACTTGGATTTTTTCTTCCAGGATTATCTTTCCGCCCTCAGTGCCAGGTTTACGACGATCATGACGGAAAAAGAGTTTAAAGACAAATTATTAGCCAGCACCATGGCGATGGTTAAAAGTGAAGACGCAACGTTAACCAATGAAGAAGTCTTTTGGCGGGATTTCCCGTCCCGGATCGGTCATCCCCGTTCTTTTTTAGAACCCATCCTCCGTGATTTTTATAATCAAGAATACCGCTTGCTCGGAAAGAACATCCCCCCGGCCGATTCTGTACGGCCCCTATTAACCGAGGCTTTCCAACAAGGGTTCAGTATTACCATTGCCACGAACCCCATTTTCCCCGACTATGCACTCTTGGAGCGTTTAGCCTGGATCAATTGTCATGATCTGCCTTACCGGATGGTAACCGCTATGGAGAATATGCACTTTTGCAAACCCAATCCCAACTACTACCGGGAAATCCTCGACCACCTCGGGGCCAAGGCCGAGGAATGTATAATGGTCGGCAATGATCAGGAAGAAGATATGGTTGCCGCGCTAGTCGGGTTTAAAACCTGTCTGGTCACCGACCGGTTGATTAGCAGGGGCAAATTAAAGGTAAAGCCCGACTACACCTGTTCTCTCGCCGAGCTTCCACAAATCCTCACAGATCTTATAACTAATCCTTCTGCCCGTTAATTAACCCCTGTTCCCTAGATCCGAAGCACGAAGGAAGCGATGGAAAAGTAGATCATGAGTCCGAAAATGTCGCAGATCGTGGTAATCAAGGGGCTACTGGCAACAGTGGGATCCAATCGCAGCTTCGTTAGGATGAAAGGGAGAAGCATGCCGATGATATTAGAGAAAAGCACTAACGCCACCATCGTAAGGCCCACCACCAGACCGATTGCCGGCCCTACCCGCCAAATCCCCAGGAGGGTACTGGCCAAGCCGAGTACGATCCCCAAACATAAGCCGACCAACAACTCTTTCAGTAAGACTTTCCCCCAATCCGCCAACTGAATATCACCGGTGACCAACGCCCGCACTACCAAAGCGGAAGATTGGGAACCGGTGTTTCCACCAGTGTCGATTAGTAAAGGAATAAAAAAGGTCAAAGGAACAACAGTGGACAGCACTTCTTCGTAGTTTGCCATCACCTCGGAAGAAAGGATATTAAGGACAATCAACCCCAGGAGCCAAAGAATCCGTTTACTAAACAACGTCCACGCGCTGGCGTCGATATACGCCTCCTTCATCGGAACAATCGATGCCGCCTTATGAATATCTTCAGTAGCCTCTTCTTCCGCCACGTCTAACACATCATCAAAGGTGATCACCCCGAGGAGGTGTCCCTGCTTATCCACAACCGGCAGCACCAAGAAGCCGTATTTGTCGAAGAGACGTGCCACTTCTTCCTGGTCCATATCCTCCGGAACGGAGATTACTTCGCGGTACATCACTTCCCGCACTTTCGCCGTCAACGGTTTCGTCACTAACGCGCGTAGTGAGACAACACCGACCAGTCGCCGGTTTTTCGATTCCACGTACAGATAATAGGAACTTTCCGGCGGAAGCGTATGTTCCCGCAGAAAGCGTAAGACCTCCTCAATGGTCTGTTCCTCCTGGATTGTAATAAATTCGGTTGCCATTAACCCGCCGGAGGTGTCGCTTTCGTAGGCGAGCAGCTTTTTGACCACGCTACCCTTTTCGCCCATCAAAGCCATGAGGGTCAAGACTTCCTCCGAGGGGAAGAGGGCCAATACATCCGCGGCTTCATCCGTATACATCCGGGTTAGAATTCGGGCGGCCTGTTCTGGTTGGAGCTGGGCCAAAAGCTCAGCTTCCGCGGGTAGCTCCATTTCCTGGAGGATCAAGGCACTCATCGAAGCCGGAAGAGTGGTAATTAAAGCCACTTGCCTTTCGAGGGGAACGGTCACAAGCGTCTCTGCGACATCGGCCGGATGCATTTCACCGACGCGCTTCACTGCGGCACTAATCTTCCCGGCTAATAGTAATTGTTCTAGCATCATCTGTACCATTTTCCCTTCCTCTCCGGGACAAACAAAAGCCCCTTTAATAAAGGGGCGACTTCATAACCGGACGCCGAGCGCGAGCGGTTATCTTTTATTTCCTCCGCAAAAAGAGAAGCCGGGAGGAGTAGAAGTCATCATCTGTCCCTTTAGTCTTATTTTCCCTTCGCCTTGGTTTGGGAATACTATCGCCATAAAGGTCCGATTCCATAACTTCTTCACCTCCCACGATTCAACGGAAGCTTTGTTAGGGCTTTTTGCGTTGTTATTTGATTTAAGCAAAAAGCTTTGTTCGTCTTTAATTGTACGCATTTCATGCGCTTTTGTCAATTAAGGTGAAGTTTATCGCCGTGTTTTCCTTGCTTTAGAAGGCTGGCACAATATCTCCGGCGAAATTTTCATTCAGGTAGGCTTTTACTTCCGGACTATTCAGTGCTTGGGCTAACTTTTGCAAAGCTGGCTTATTCTGGTCAGCCGTTCGCACCGCCAGCACGTTGGCGTACGGTGATTCGCTCCCTTCAATAAAGAGGGCGTCTTTGGTCGGCACCAGACCTGCCGGGAGCGCGTAGTTGGTGTTGATCACCGCCAGATCCACCTCCGGTAGGATACGCGGTAATTGGGCGGCTTCCAACGCTTTTACCTGCAATTGCTTGGGGTTTTTCGTGATATCCAGTTCGGTAGCGAGGACCCCAACGCCTTTACGCAGTTCAATTAGGTTCGCCTGTTCCAGTAACATCAAAGCCCGCCCGCAGTTGGTCGGATCATTCGGAATTGCCACCACTGCTTTATCCCTTAATTGCTCAATCTTGGTTACTTTCTGCGAATAAACGCCCATCGGTTCAACGTGTACCTTGGCAATCTGGGTCAGATCTAAACGATGATCCTTACTAAACTGCTCTAGGTAGGGAATGTGTTGGAAAAAATTAGCGTCCAGATCCCCTTCGGCTAAAGCCAGATTCGGTTGGACATAATCTTGGAATTCGATGATTTTTAGCTCGATGCCTTCCGCCGCTAACATCGGTTTCACCACTTCTAAAATACCGGCATGGGGAGTAGGGGATGCGCCCACGGTCAACACGACCGGTGTTGTCGATGAAAAAACTTGACTCCCGAGGAAAACAACCAATAGAAACAGGCCAAACAGTAAGAACCTTTTTTTACCCATAAAATCCACCTCCGTTTTTTTGTTCCCCACATTTATCTATGGTTTAACTTCGCAGCCAACCATCCGCCAAAGGATTGCAGGCCTTGCACGATCACGACTAACACCAAAACCGTCCAAAACATAATGTCACCCCGAAAGCGTTGGTACCCGTAACGGATTGCAAGATCTCCCAGACCACCACCGCCAACCGCGCCAGCCATTGCCGAGTAGCTAATTAAACTGACGGCAACCATGGTCACTCCTAAAACCAAACCCGGAACCGCCTCGGGGATCAAAACCTTCGCAATGATCTGCCTGGTGGATCCGCCCATCGCTTGCGCCGCCTCGATGACACCCCAATCAATCTCCAGCAAAGCGCTCTCTACCACCCGCGCCATAAAGGGGATGGCGCTGATGGTAAGCGGGACAATAGCCCCAGCCGTACCGATCGACGTTCCCACTAGCCAGCGGGTGAAGGGAATGATCGCCACCAAAAGAATGATAAAGGGTAATGATCGACCCACATTAATCACCACGGAAAGTACCCGGTGGAGAAGGGGGAGCGGCTTAATGTGCCGGGGCGCGGTAATCACCAGCAAGATCCCCAAGGGAATCCCAACCAAGGCGGAAAGGACGAGGGCCACTCCCACCATGTATCCGGTCTCAACTGTTGCTTTAACAATTAGACTCCAGATCATTAAAGCACCTCCAATTTCAACCCCTGCGCGGTCAGGAAGGCTAACGCCGCCTCGATCTTGTCTTTGTCGCCGGTTACCTCAACAATAATCGATCCAAAGGGGGTGTTTTTGATAAAATCGAGATTTGCATAGAGAATATTGACATCCACATTATACTGGCGGATCATTGAAGAAATGATTGGCTTTCCGGCCACTTCGCCAATGAAAGAGATCCGAACCCTCTGCCCCCACCGCTCCTGAGGGGAGCCCAGGACCGCTCGTTCCCGAGTCTCCCGGGGGATCTCCGTATGCAAAACTCCCTTCATAAACCGTCGGGCTGCCAGCGAGCGGGGGTGGGCAAAAAGTTCAACCACCGGCCCCTCTTCCACAATCCGCCCTTCATCGATCACGGCAACTGTATCACAGATTTCTTTAATGACTTCCATTTGGTGGGTAATCAGTACAATCGTTAAGCCAAAGCGACGGTTCACATCCTGCAAAAGTCGTAAGATAGATTTGGTCGTTTCCGGGTCTAAAGAGGAAGTCGCTTCATCACAGAGGAGAACCTCCGGGTTGTTGGCCAAAGCCCGGGCAATGCCAACCCGCTGCTTTTGTCCTCCACTCAGCTCGGACGGATAAGCATGGGTTTTATCGGCCAGTCCAACCAGGTCCATCAGGGAGCGGACCCGTTCTTCCCTTTCTTTCGGATTGACCCCGGCGATCTCCAAAGGAAAGGCAATATTCCGGTCGACCGTCCGGGAAGACAACAGATTAAAGTGTTGAAAGATCATGCCGATTTTTCGCCGGGCGGCACGGAGCTCTTTCCCCTTTAATTTGGTGATTTCTTGCCCATCTAACCGAATCGTCCCGGACTGAGGCTCTTCCAGTTTATTAATACAGCGGATCAAGGTACTTTTCCCCGCTCCGCTCAGACCGATAATGCCGAAGATTTCTCCCTTTTTAACCTTTAAACTAACATCCGCTAAAGCTACAACCCGTTTTTCGCCTTGTCCGTAAATCTTTGTTACCTTCTCTAGTTCAATCATGACTGGTGGCATCTTGTACCCCCTTTTTTGGTCCGACCTAACACAAGCTTTTTGCGTTGTATCCATTAAAGAAGATTCCGATACAATATATAGTGTTTGACTTAAGTTATGCTATCAATATATTGTATCGGGATAGTAAAATCAAATGACAACGCAAAAAGCCCAACACGTCTGTTGTAAAATACCCCCGCCAGCGGGGGTAAAAAGAATAATTATTCAAGTTAGAGTTATTTTACCTTATCTGCCACGCTACTGTCAACAACATCACCCTTAAAACCAAACATCTCCTAAAAGTCCCCTGTGGGCTTTTTACAAAAAGCCTTTGTAACTTTGCATTGAATAATTTCTCGAGATATGTTAGTTTTAAAATAAGGCTAAATTCTATTTAAAATCTTATTATCCCCAAATGAGGAAGCAAAGGAGTTACACTGATGAAAACCGTTATTATCACTGACAGTGCTTGTGATCTACCTGAAGATCTGATTAATCAATATGAGATCGAGGTTTTCCCTTTTTCCATTATCCTGAACGACACGACTTACCTTGATGGGGTCAGCATCTCCACCCAGCAACTTTACCAGGCTATGAAAAATGGACATCACCCGAAAACCTCACAGGTTAGCCCGATGCTGATGCGCGAGTCCTTTCTTAACCATGCTCGTAAAGGAGAATCCTGTATCTACGTTGCGCTTTCCGGCAGCGTCTCCGGTACCTACCAAACCAGCCTGCTGATGGCGGCAGAAGTTAAAGAAAAATATCCCACCTTTGACATCGAAATTATTGACAGTAACGGGGGATCCCTTGGTTCCGGGATCGTCGTCTTGAAAGCAGCGCAAATGGCACAAGCCGGAAAGGATAAGGCCGAAATCGTACAGTATGTCCGGAACCAATCCTCCCATATGGAACATATTTTTACCGTTGATAATTTGGAAACCCTTTACCGCGGCGGTCGCCTGAGCCGAACCGGTCTTTTAATGGGAAACATCTTGAATATTAAACCCCTCCTCCATGTGGAGAATGGGCGCATCGCACTTTTACAATTAGCCCGCAGTAAAAAGCGGGCGATCGATAAACTCCTGGAAATTATGGAAGCCCGGTGTGCAAAGGTCAAGTCCCAGATCATCGGGATTACCCATGCCGATGATCTGGAAACAGCCCTGTGGCTCAAAACCCTGATTGAAGAACGCCTTGGCTTTCAAAACTATATCATCAACTTAATTGGTAGCGTAATTGGGTCCCACATTGGCATCGGTGGCGTTGGGATCTTTTTTGCGAATGAAGTCTATAATTAGGTTTTAATCCACCGATTCTTCCTCATCCTTAATGTATTTCCTCATAATTTGGATCAGCTTGGCAGCGTACTGTGGATCTTCGGCATAACCAGCCTGTTGGATCCGGCGGACATAAGCTTCCGGATCATCCGCCACAGCAAGCGCCCCCTGATAGCGGGGGTTTTCCGTAATCAAACGGGCGTAATCCTCAAAAGATTCATCATAACTATGGTAAGCCCGGAACTCATGAATCCTTTTGACCGGTCGACCGTTAATATATTGGTGATCATAGGCTCGAACGCTACCTGCCAGCCCCTGACCTTTGATATTAAAGAGATTGTAGGAGTTTCTGCCCGTTTCCAAGTCGGTAACGGGCTGGCGCAACCAGCCGGTTTCCAACGCTGCTTGAGCGAGAATAGCCCGCCATGGGATGCCGAACACCTCATAGATTATTTTGGCGTACGGTTTAAACGTTTCCACAAATTCTTCCGGAGACATCCGTTTTCCTCCTCATTTTTCTAACTTCCTTTGGCCCCTAGCCAAGTACTTCATTATATGAATCCCCGGCACTTGTATTTAAGGGTTAAAAGCAGAATCTTTCATCCCCAATATAACTATTCTCCTTCTATCTCGTCCAAACTAATGATGCCGATCATTTTAACGAGAAAAAGGAGGATCTTTTTATGCCTATCTTCGCTCTACCGGAATTAAAGATCGACAATCTTACCGCTAAAATCCCAATTGTTCAAGGGGGGATGGGGGTTGGAATTTCCCTGTCCGGACTGGCTGCTGCCGTTGCCAATGCCGGTGGCATTGGCGTAATTGCCACGCCGGCCATTGGCATGGATGAACCGGATTTCCTCCGCAATTATCGCGAAGCGAACATACGGGGGTTACAAAAGGAAATTCGCAAAGCAAAAGCCGCCACCAGCGGTATCCTGGGGGTAAATATTATGGTCGCCTTATCCAACTATACCGATATGGTGACCACCGCAGTCGAAGAGGGGATCGACCTAATCTTTTCCGGCGCCGGGCTTCCTATGAACCTCCCGGAACTAGTGGGGAACGCCAAAACCAAACTCGTCCCGATTGTCTCTTCTGCCCGCAGCGCACGGATCCTGATCACCCGTTGGCGCGATAAGTACAGACGCCTCCCCGACGCCATCGTGGTGGAAGGCCCGAAAGCCGGTGGCCATTTAGGGTTTAAGTCGGAAGAGATTGATCACCCCGACTACCAACTGGAGCAGATCTTACCGGCCGTACTCGAAGAAGTGAAAAAAGCAGAGACCCCGGAGTATAAAATCCCGGTCATTGCCGCTGGTGGGATTTATACCGGGGCCGATATTTATCACTTCCTCCAACTTGGCGCCGCTGGTGTGCAGATGGGCACGCGTTTTGTCGCTACCCTTGAATGCGATGCTGCCCCTGAGTTTAAAGAGGCTTTCATTAAGGCGGGCAAAGACGATCTCGTCCAGATTAAAAGTCCCGTTGGCCTGCCCGGTAGGGCCATCGGTAACTCCTTCTTAGAGCGGGTCGCCGCCGGAAAGACCACCCCTTTTAGTTGTGTTTACCATTGTATCAAAACCTGTGACTATAAAAAAAGTCCCTATTGCATCGCTCAGGCTTTAATCAACGCCCAAAAAGGACGGTTAAATAAGGGGTTTGCCTTTGCTGGCCAAAACGCCTATCGTGTCCAGGAAATTGTGTCCGTTCAAGAACTTTTCGCTACTCTGCTTAATGAGTTTGAAGTAGCTTCGGGGTTAATTAAATAAAAACAAACAAAAGCCTTGGTCCTGTTTGGCCAAGGCTTTTGTTTGTCAATTTTACCATTATAAATGATAGGGTTCCCCCCGTAAGATCTTAAATCCGCGGTAAATTTGTTCTAATAAAAGAAGCCGAAAGAGCTGGTGGGGGAAGGTCAAATCGGAAAAAGAAAGCCGGTCCTGAGCCTGGGCAACCACCCCCGGGGCGAGACCCACTGCACCGCCAATCACCAAAAAAACTTCTTTCCCTTCCCTTTCCCGCGCGGCCAGCCAGTGGGCAAACTCCTCAGAAGATAGTTTTCGCCCCTGCGGGTCTAACGCCGCTATAAAGGAATGGGGTTTGATTACCCCCAGAATTTTCTTTCCTTCTTCTTGCTGCGCCCAATTAAGATCGCGATTCAAGGGAAAATCCGGAACTTCACAAATCTTTAGTTTGGCGTAGGCGGTTAGCCTTTTTTGGTATTCGGCGATTCCCTTCCGTAAATAATCTTCTTTGATCTTTCCAACCGCCACAATGTTTAGGTGTAGCATCTTCGACTACTACTCCAAAGGTTCCGCGGTAATTTCCACCTTGAATTGGCGGTTTCCCCGGTAGATCTCCATCGTGACCCGATCGCCGACCTTCAGATCCAAACCGGTAAAATCAGCGCCTTCCTTAATTTGCTGCCCATTAATGGCAACCACGATATCACCGGCTTTCAAGCCCGCTTTCGCAGCTGGACCAGAAAAAACCCGCGTGATTAAGAAACCTTGTTCCACCGGAAGATCAATCTGGAACCGGCGTTCTAAGAGTTCTTTATTCGCTCCTTCAAAAGGCACATAACTGATGCCAATCGCACCGGGGCGTCTTAATTCCCCTTTAATGATTGCCTCCGCAATTTCTCGGGCTTTGTTAATGGGGATCGCAAAACCGATGCCTTGCGCCTCCTCGATAATGGCCGTATTAATCCCAATGACCTCCCCTTTACTGTTCAGCAAAGGGCCACCGGAATTCCCGGGATTAATTGAAGCATCAGTCTGGATTAGATCACGTAAAGCCGACCGTTCACCCGTGGCAATACTCCGGTCGGTGGCACTAATTACCCCGGCGGTCACGGTATTTTTTAAACTTTCTCCGATCGGGTTGCCAATGGCGATCGCCATCTGCCCAACCCGTAGATTCTCTGAACTACCAAACTTGGCCGCAGGATATTTTTTTCCTTCAATCTTAAGCACCGCTAAATCATTGTCGGGATCGGCACCGACTAGTTTCGCCGGAAACTCCTGACCGTTATTTAAAACAACAATAATCTCTTCCGCCTTCTCAATTACATGGTAATTGGTGAGAATATGACCGTCTGAACGAAAGATCACCCCTGAACCCAAACCTTGAACCGGCTGGTAACCGACTAAACCGAAGAAAAAATCCTTCACCTCAACCAAACTCGTAGTGGTGATCATCACCACACTCGGCCCAACCGTATTCACCACTTCGATGGTGGCTTGTTCATAGTCGGTGATCTGGAGCGGCCTTACCTCCTGTTCCGTCTCTTCCTGCTGTACGGCAGGCGGGAGCACCAACGCCGGTCCTAATCCGGTAAAACGTACCGCCAACAAAACCAGTAGACCACCCATGAAGGCGGCAACCACCAACAAGGTGAAAAGACTGGTGCGGGAGGAAAAGTGTTCTTCCCTAAACTTTGGCATTTTCCACACCTCCGGACCGAAAATAATTTTCCGTGGTCGCTCTATTTTTCCCTTAGCCGAGATTTTTACTTAACCCGAAAGATGATTTGTCCTTCAGAAAACCATTCGAGCAAAACCTGACGGAGATCCTCCTTCATCTGGGGTGTTAACCAAGACGAAAAATCATCAAATAACAACATCGGTTGGCCTTTACTACCAACCGCTTTCGCCAAGGCCAGGCGAAAGGCGAGATCCGGCACCTCCGGATGGGGGAAAGGGAAAGAAACTTCCTCCACCGGGCGCGGACCTTCGGTGGTGATCACCTTAAAACGTAACCGGTTACCGTCAAGGTAGGGCATTAGCCCGAGATCCTCCTCTTCCGTAAGGACAGAAAGCATTCGCCCCGCGTCCTGGTACAGTGTAAACAGGTCACAAAGGTCGGGATCATCTACCATAACGGCGTTTTCCTCTGCTTTAATCTGTGTTTCCCGTTGCCTTTTTTCCTCTAGCAAATAGTCCCGTGCTTCCTCCAGCGTAGCTTTGTCCACTGCGTTTAAAAAGCGGGACAATCCGGCTTCGATCGTCATTCGTTCTTTTTTGATCATTCCCAGTTTTTTTACTTTCGTATGGACCGTTTCGAGTTCTTCCTGGCCGGTTAAAGCCAGGAGTCTTTCCCTTTCCTGCCGGAGTTTTTCTTCCTTTTGCCGCGCGCGCCCCAATTCTTCCTGCGGCAACCGGTCATTTTCCTTGAGCAAAGAGGGCCGATCCAAACGGGTCAAATCACTACGGTAATGTTCTAAAAGGGCTTTTTCTTGCAAAAACTCTTCCGGCTTTTTGTTTTTTAGAATCAGCCTTATTGCTTCTCGTAGCTGATCGAGTCTTTGTAATAACGACCCGATCCGTTGCTCGATCTCCGCTTCCTTTTCTTTTTGGCCCAAACGCAGCCGAAAACCCTTCCGTCCAAGTTGTTCCAATGCTACTTCCTCTTTTTGCAGGAGTTGGTTCAGCTCGGCCCGTTTTTGCAATAAGCGATTGACCTTTTGCTCTGTTTCGGTCGAATAGAAATCAGGATCAAAAGCCGCAATCTTCCGTCGGAGTGTATCCACTTCTTGCTCCAGAATCCTTCTGGTTTCTGCTTCCTCCCGGAGTTGTCTTTCATAAAAACTAGTTTCCAGAGTCGCAGCCGTATAATCCCGGGCCGATAAAGCTAGTAAATCTTCGCCGTCCTGAGAAAGAAAGCTTTCATAAGCGGCAAGTTTTTGTTCTTCTGCCGTCAGCCTTTGCCAGTCCGTTTCCCACTGCTCCAGCTTCAGCAAGAGCGTATCAAGCTCCGCTAACTCTTCCCTATTTTGTTTCATCTTTTCTTCATTAACCGTCTTGACCATGATTTCATTAAGTTTAGGGTTTAGGATGAGTTTCTGAATATGCTCCCGCACCAGCGGGGCGTTTTGGTCTAAAAACAGCTGATTGCTGCGGTAAACGGAAACAACCTCAAAGTCTAACGGGTTTAAGAGCCCAATTTCTTTATAGAGTAAATCCATCAAAACCAACGGCGACAGGGAAAAGATTTGTTGTTCCTGAAGTCTAAAGATCTCCGCGGTCTCCCTAGTGAAATGGCGGCCAATTAAATACTCCCCATCAGCCGTCTCAATTAACATCGACGCACTATATTTCTCCGTCCCGCTTTCTGGGACGAACTGTTGCTTTTTTGGACGCTGGTGGGGCGGAAAACCAAACAATAAGGCGACGATTGCTTCGTTTACGTTTTCATCCACTTCCCCCTCGGCAAAGGGAAGCTCCGTCCAAAAAGGATCCAACAAACACTCCCAGTCGCAAAGGGCGCCAAAGCCTTTAATCATTAGTTTCGTGATGCGCACCGCTTCACCCCGCTATTCGCCGTCTTCGTCCTCATCTTGCCTGCCAACAACCCGCGCCACGGCAACCACCCGATCCGTCTCTTCGACATGCATGATCTTAACACCTTGGGTATTACGGCCTATGGATGAAATGCCATTGACGGTCACCCGAATAATCAATCCACTGGCATTGATCAGCATTAACTCGTGTTCCGGATAAACCACCCCGCCGCCGATCACTTCCCCAGTCTTCTCCGTCCGGTTCAGGGTTTTGATCCCGATCCCGCCCCGGGATTGGACGCGGTATTGGTTGAAGGGGGTTCTTTTGCCGTAACCATGCTCTGTAATGACCAAAAGTTCCGCATTATCCCGGATCACATCCATCCCGACCACCTTGTCGCCGGTTCGCAGGTTAATTCCTTTCACGCCGCGGGTAGTCCGGCCCATCGGTCTGATCTCCGTCTCCGAGCAACGCAGAGCCTGTCCGTGGCGGGTGAAGATAATAATCTCCCGGGTCCCATCAGTCAAACGGACTTCAATTAACTCATCACCTTCATCCAAATTGATTCCGATCAAGCCACTACGGCGGTTATTCGCATACTCGGAAAGGGCGGTTTTTTTCACTATCCCGTTATCTGTACACATCAGGAGATACTGATCATCCCCAAAACCTTTCACCGGAATAAAGGCGTTAACTCTTTCCTCCGGATTCAACTGCAGCAAGTTGATAATGGCGATCCCCCTTGCCTGCCGTGAAGCCTCGGGAATATCAAAGCCACGGAGTTGAAAGACCCTTCCCTGGTTGGTAAAGAACAGGATATGATCATGGGTGGCGGTGATAAAGAAATGTTCTACAAAATCCTCTTCTTTAGTACTGATTCCGGTGATGCCCTTGCCGCCCCGCCGCTGACTTTTGTAAGTAGTAACCGGCAACCGCTTAATATAACCCCGATGGGTAATGGTCACTACAATGTCCTCATCGGCGATTAAATCTTCAATCGAGATTTCTTCTTCATTCCGTGCAATCTCGGTCCGCCGCGGATCAGCGTATTTTTCTTTAATCACCAGGAGTTCCTCTTTCACGACTCCCATAATCTTCGCCGGATCGGCCAGCAATTCACGGTAATGAGCAATGGTCTTTTGTAGTTCAGCATATTCTTCCTCCAGTTTATCCCGTTGTAACCCGGTCAAACTCTGGAGACGCATATCCAATATGGCTTGGGCCTGCCGTTCTGATAGCCCAAAATTGCTCATCAAAGCCGTGCGGGCGATCTCAACCGTCCGCGAGGAACGAATGACCTTAATCACCTCATCGATATGGTCAAGGGCGATCCGTAACCCTTCAACAATATGTGCACGATCCTCCGCTTTTTGTAAATCGAACCTGGTCCTACGGGTGATAATCTCCCTTTGGTGGTCCAAATAATGGCGGATCAGGTCTCTAAGCCCGAGGACCCGGGGTTCGTTATCCACTAGGACTAGATTGATCACGCCAAAGCTATCTTGAAGTTGGGTCCGTTTATAGAGCTGGTTTAGGAGGATATTTGGATTTATATCCCGCTTCAGTTCGATGACAATCCGCATCCCCGAACGATCAGATTCGTCCCGCAAATCAGTGAGGCCTTCGATCTCTTTGCTCCGCACCAAATCGGCAATTTTCTCAATAAGTCTGGCTTTATTCACCTGATAGGGGAGCTCAGTCACGATAATCTGGCTTTTTCCGTTACTCAGTGTTTCGATCCGCGTCTTGGCCCGAACCTTAATACTACCTCGCCCAGTAAGATAGGCACTACGAATCCCGTCCCGACCTAGAATAATCCCACCGGTCGGAAAATCCGGCCCTTTAACGATCTCCATCAAAGCTTCCGCGTCGGTCTCCGGATCATCGATCAACAAGACGGCGCCGTCAATAATCTCTCCCAAATTGTGGGGAGGCATATTCGTCGCCATGCCAACGGCAATCCCCGCCGATCCATTCACCAGCAGATTGGGGAAACGCGAGGGTAAAACCGCCGGTTCTTCCAGACTGCCGTCGAAATTAGGGAGGAAATCAACCGTATCTTTCTCGATATGCGACAACATCTCCACGGCTAGTTTGGAGAGGCGCACTTCGGTATAACGCATAGCCGCCGGCGGGTCACCGTCGACCGAACCGAAGTTTCCGTGACCGTCCACTAAGGGATTACGGTAGGAAAAATCCTGGGCCATCCGGACCGTGGCATCATAAATCGCCGAGTCGCCGTGGGGATGATAGCGCCCCATCACGTCACCGACAATTCTCGCCGATTTTTTATAAGGTTTATCGGGCGTCGTTCCCGATTCGTACATCCCGTAAAGGATCCGCCGGTGTACCGGTTTTAGACCATCCCGCACATCCGGCAGGGCCCGGCCAACAATGACACTCATTGCATAACTAAGATAGGAGCGTTTCATTTCATGCTCGATTTTAATCGGAATTACTTTTCCGTCGATAATTTCTGCCATCTTTCTCCCTCCATTGTTTAAGCTTACCTCAGATATCTATATCGACGACCTCTCGAGCATGGGTCTGGATAAATTCCCGTCTCGGTTCGACTTTATCACCCATTAAAGTTGAGAAAATTTCATCAGCGGCCACCGCATCTTCGACCTTAACCCGGAGGATGGTCCGGCTCTCTGGGTTCATGGTTGTTTCCGCCAATTGTTCGGCATTCATTTCGCCCAGACCTTTATAGCGCTGAATGAGAACGCCTTGTCGCCCGTTGGCTTCTAAAAAAGCGTCCAGTTCTTGTTCGGAATAACAGTATTGTTGCTTTTTCCCTTTCTTAGCCAAAAATAACGGCGGCATGCCGATGTAGACATAACCATTTTCAATCAAGGGCGTCATGTAGCGATAAAAGAAAGTTAACAGCAACGTTCGGATGTGGGCCCCGTCCACGTCAGCATCGGTCATGGAAATGATCTTATGATACCGGAGTTTAGAGACATCAAAGTCCTCGCCAAAGCCTGCCCCGATCGCGGTAATCATCGCTTTAATCTCATCATTGTTGAGAATCCGGTCAAAGCGCGCCTTCTCCACATTTAAAATCTTACCGCGTAAGGGGAGAATGGCTTGGAAACGCCGGTCGCGGGCTTGTTTCGCCGAACCACCAGCCGAATCGCCTTCCACCAAATACAACTCGCACAATTCGGGTTCCTTAAAGCTACAATCGGCCAGTTTTCCCGGGAGGGACGAGATCTCCAGCGCATTTTTCCGCCGTGTTAATTCCCGTGCTTTGCGCGCCGCATCCCTGGCTCTACTGGCCATTAGACATTTCTCCACAATCGCCTTGGCAATGGATGGATTCTCACCCATAAATTCGGTGAGTCCTTCATAGACCACGGACTCTACAATGCCCTTGATCTCACTATTGCCCAGTTTAGTTTTGGTTTGCCCTTCGAACTGGGGGAAGCGCAATTTAATGCTGATGATGGCTGTCAACCCTTCGCGTACATCATCACCGGCTAGGTTGTTTTCGTTTTCTTTAATCAAATTCTGTTTTCGCCCGTAATCATTGATTGAACGCGTTAACGCGGCGCGAAAACCCGATAAGTGGGAGCCGCCTTCTTGGGTATTAATATTATTCGCGAAGGAATAGACGTTCTCCACATAACCGTCATTATACTGGATTGCAACCTCAACCAGGTTATCTTCAACCTTTTTTTGAATATAGATGATCTCTTTAGAAAGAGGGGTTTTCGTCTTATTTAAGTGTTCAACAAAGGAAACAATCCCACCTTCATAGTGGTAAGAAAGCTCCTTGTCGACCCGTTCATCCTTGATCGTAATTCTCAACCCCCGGGTGAGAAAGGCCAATTCGCGAAAGCGATGGACCAAGGTATCTAAATCAAATTCACAAATTTCAAAGATTTCCGGATCTGGTTTAAAGGTTACGGTGGTTCCTGTCCCTTTGGTTTCCCCGATCACCTTTACTTCGGCTTGGGGCTTTCCCCGTTCGTACTTTTGGTAGTAAATTTTCCCATTTCGTCGGACTTCCACTTCTAGCCAGAGAGAAAGCGCATTAACTACTGAAACACCAACGCCGTGTAAGCCCCCGGAAACCTGATAATGTTCCCCCCCAAACTTACCGCCAGCATGGAGCTTCGTCATAACCACCTGTAACGCGGAGACTTTTTCTTTGGGGTGAATATCCACTGGGATACCGGTTCCATTATCCTCCGTGACCACTGCACCGTCGGTCCGTAAAGTAATGTTTATTTGATCACAGTAACCGGCCATTGCTTCATCAATACTGTTGTCGACCACTTCATAGACTAAATGATGAAGACCGCGTTCGCCAGTACTACCAATGTACATACTGGGGCGTTTTCGTACCGCCTCTAAACCTTCTAAGATTTGAATTTGTTCTGCATTATAACCATTTGTTTTTTGCCCGTTCACCAACATACCTCCCTAGAATACCTGTTTCCTTGGGCTTTGATTTAAGCGCTTTTTTAAAGTTGTGGAAGCAATCGCTGATAAAACAACTTTCTGATCGGTGTAGATTGCCGACTTCGGCTTTCCTTCCGAAATATCAACTACCTGTTGCGCCGCCCGCCGCTGCTGTTCGAACCAATCATCTAGTGCCGTTAAGTTTTCCAGATTTTCAACCGCAATCAATTCTTCGGTCCTGATCATCATCAATCCACCGAGATGTAAAAACATCAGCTCCCTCCTTTTCCATCCTCAGCCTTAAGCCTCTCTTTTCCTTGCTTCATGGGAATAGTAGAAGCGACTAAACGCTTGCTTGAGATCGGGATCGTTGATTGCTTCAATGGCCGCAGGTAAGGGAATATCCTGGATTGGCCGACGCTCGACACTAGTTTCCCCTTTTCTACCATAATCATCAACCAAATTAAGCTCACCAACGGTAATGCGGAGTCCCTGAATGGTTTTTCCGCCTAAGTACCGACGGTATTTATTTATAATCTCTTTTTTAAAAAAAGTCAAATTATAGGCCAGGGCAGGATCGGGAGTTTTTACCCATAAAATACCGTTTTTTACTTGGCTTACCTCTGTTTTATCCTTTAACGCGTCCCCGATGACTTGCGGCCAATAATAGGAGGCTAGCCCTGTGTAGATCTGGGATTTTTGCGACCAATTTTTTAAAAGAACTTGGACCAGATCACCTAGGAACGTTACTTTACTCAGCACTGATCACCCCACTTGCAACCGAAAAAAGTTTCAGCGGCCCCGCTAAAGCGGCGGTTGTTTTCAGCTCAGTTGTGCTGATCACCGTTTGGGTGCCAACCGTTAGTAAGCGTAAAAGCTCTTGTTTCCGGTCACTATCAAATTCCGAAAAAACGTCATCCAAGAGTAAAAGCGGCGCTTTCCCCTGGGTTTTTTCAATTAAATCAACCATCGCTAATTTCAGCGCCAAAGCGGCGGTCCGTTGCTGTCCCTGTGAACCGTAGACCCGCAATTCCCACCGCTGGTTCATTTGGATTTGGAGATCATCCCGATGGGGACCAACCAGCGTATATCCTCTTCGTCTTTCATCGTCGGATCGACGCCGCAAGGAACGCCAAAAACCTTCTTGGATCGCTGTTAAATCCAGCGTATCTGGTAAGGAACCACTACCCTTATAGAGACAATGCAGCGTTTCTTGTTCATTGCTCATCAATTGGTGGTAATGGTTGAGACTAGCGCCAATCTCCTCCATGGTTTGTCGGCGGTAAAGGACTACCCGACTTCCTTCTTCCACCATCCGGTTGGTCCAAACTTCCAACTCGTTTAGATCACGACGCCCTTCTCTTAGCTTCTTAAGTAAAGCATTTCTTTGGTATAAAGCCCGGTAAAAACGGAGATAAATCTGGCGGTAATCTGGGTAAGCCTGCGCCAGATACAGATCAAGAAACTCCCGGCGTTTCTCCGGGCCTCCTTTAATTATTTGCAAATCGTCCGGGGTAAAAATCACCGTCCGGACCCGTCCGAACAGTTCCCTTTTGCTCTTGTAAGGAAGACCATTTACCTTTACTACGACCCGGCTCAAGTCGTTACCAACTTCAAGGATGAGGTCTTCTTCACTGCTTCGGAATTTTCCTTTTAGATAAAATTCTTTTTCCCCAGCTTTAATCAGATCCTCGTCCCGCCTAGTTCGGAAGGAGCGTCCCAGTGTCAAAAAGGCGATGGCTTCTAAAAAATTCGTCTTTCCTTGGCCGTTTTTTCCGCATAAAATATTTAGCCGGGGAGATAATTCCACTTCTGATGGGCTATAGTTGCGGAAGTTACAGATCTTGATTTTTTCTAAATGCACTTTCTTCTCCCTTAACGCAAACCCGCAAACTGATACCGTCAGGCAACGTCACCACATCCTGATCTTTTAACTGTCGACCCCGTCGCTGCTCCTGCTGACCATTGACTTTCACCATCCCAGTTTGAATCAGCGTTTTGGCTTCTCCGCCTGTCATCACTAGTCCGGCTAATTTTAAACACTGCTCCAACCGTATGGAGCCCTCCTGTAAGACAAGCTCTTCCATTTTTCCTCCGTCTTAATAATTTAGTCTGAGTGGCATTAACACATAAGTATAAGCCCTTTCCTCTTTCACCTGCAAAACCGATGCTTTCATCCCGGTAGAAAGTTGAAAAACAATCTCTTCCTCGCCACTGACCGCTTTGAGAAAATCTGTAATATACTGGGCGTTGAAGCCGATCTCAAAGGGTTCACCCTCATAAGAACAACTTACTTCCTCGGTAAACTGTCCTAATTCTGGTTCCGAGGAAAAAATGGTGATTAAATTCGGCGTAAAACTTAGTTTAACCGCCTTATCAATAAGTAAACTCCTGTTTAAAGCACTTAAAAGAATTGACCGATTGAAGTGGGCTTCGCCATCAAAACCTGCGGGGATGACCTGCTCATAACGGGGAAATTGGGCATTAATTAGTCTTGTGTAGTAGATGATCCCGCGTCCAACCGCATATAATTGACGGTTGATTAAAAAGAAAGAAATTTCTTCATCCGGATTGTTTCCGAAAATGGTCACCATTTCCTTCATGGCTTTAACCGGCACTAAGATACTCTCCTCACCATCACCCTTGATGGGCACGTCTTTTACGACCAAGCGGTTAATATCGGTCGCAACAAAGCGTAATTGATCCGCTTTACTTTCCCAGAGGATACTCGAGAGAAACGGACGGGAATCATTGGGGGCAGTCGCGTAAATACTTTGGCGCACCGCTTCTTCAAAAAGGGGGACGGATAAGGAAAAGAGCGGGTTTGGTCTGCCCATTCCTTCTGGTTCTTCGGTATAAAGATAAATGTCTTTTAACCCATCGGGCACTGCTGGATATTCTTCCGCCGGTAGCATATTCAAGTTAAAAAAAGTACTCGTTGTTTTTACGATAAAGGTTTTACCATCTTCAGCGCTACCAATTTCCAGACGACCCGGGGGTAAATGCCGGATTACATCATAAAAGGTACGACCGCCAAGCACTACTCGTCCAGGAGTGATGATCGTAACTTCAGGGACTTTGATTTCAATACCATTTTCTAAGTCACTGCCAAAGCAGAATAATTGATCATCTCTGGTCTCTAATACTAAACCATTAAGCACAGGAATACTAGTCTTTGCTGGTAAAACCCGTGTTGCAATCTGTAAGGAACGAGCCAACTCCTCTTGTGAACAGAGTAATTTCATTGTGCCAACCTCCTATGTCCTAATCAACTATCAACAGAAACGATTAATAGGGATCTATATATTAAGATAAAAATAGCCGTAGTAGTAGTATACCAGAAATTGTGGATAAATCCTTTTCCCCCTGATACAAGGGTTTTTTGCGACAGAACAAACTGTGGGTATAAAACGAGGTTATCGACACTTTCCCGTTATCAACAGGAAAAAAAGACTTGTGGATAAAAAAGCCCACAACTTATGACCAGGGTGTCAACAGGTTATTGTTTAAGTTGTTGGGTTAGATCTTTGATCGCCTGATTAACTTTGGGGTCGGTTCCCATTAATTCTTTAATTCGATCACAAGCATGAATTACGGTTGAATGGTCCCGACCCCCAAATTCCTCGCCAATTTTAGGCAGGGAGGAATCGGTTAACTCTCGAGCGAGATACATCGCGACCTGACGGGGTAAGGCGATATTTTGGGTTCGGCGTTTTGATTTAAAATCCTCGATGGTGAGTTGGTAATACTCCGCGGCGGTCTTTTGAATGAAGGGGATCGTCAGGCGGGTTGATTGTTGGGAGGAGATAATGTCCTTAAGGACTTCTTCCGCCAGCTCGATGGTGATCTCCTGCTTCGTTAAGGAAGAATAGGCGATGACTCTGATTAAAGCGCCCTCTAATTCACGAATGTTGGAATTGATTAAATTGGCAATATAGATCATCACCTCATTGGGGAGTTTCCAACCTTCCGCGACGGCTTTTTTTCGTAAGATTGCGATTCTAGTCTCCAGATCAGGAGCTTGAATATCGGTGATCAGTCCCCATTCAAAGCGGGAGCGGAGACGATCTTCCAGGGTGGGGATTTCTTTAGGTGGACGATCACTGGAGATCACAATTTGTTTGCTGGCTTCGTGCAAAGCATTGAACGTATGAAAGAATTCCTCTTGCGTACTTTCTTTTCCTGCCAAAAACTGGATATCATCAACCAATAAAAGATCGACGGTGCGGTACTTGGCGCGAAACCCGGCCGTTTTGTTTTTTTGGATGGCATTAATTAATTCGTTCGTAAATTTTTCCGACGAGGCATAGACTACTTTGACATAAGGGTTATTTTCTATCACAAAGTGGCCGATGGCCTGCATTAAATGGGTTTTACCAAGACCAACACCACCGTAGATAAACAAAGGATTATAAGCCCGGGCGGGAGCTTCGGCAACGGCTAGGGAAGCAGCGTGGGCAAAACGGTTACTTTCGCCGACGACGAAAGATTCAAAAGTATACTTTGGATTAAGGTTCAAGCTATTTTCTTCCGCTGCTAAGACTCCAGGGAAAGGCGAGAAGACCTGTTCTTCTTCGGTCATCTTACGAAGGATAACAAATTTTAGTTTTAATTCTTCGGGTATATACTTTAGGAGGATCGTGGTTAGCGAATCAGCATATCTAATCTCCAGTAGATCGCGGGCGAATTCATTTGGAATCTCAATATATAAGGTGTTATCCTCAATCTTCCATGGTTTAGTCGGTTTCAGCCAAGTTTCAAAACTTGGTTTGGTCATTAAAGGTTCCATTTCTGCTTTGACTTTACTCCAAATAGCTTCAAGCTCATCGAGGGTCATAAAAAAACCACCTTTCAAAAAGTTAAGCACAAAACTTATCCACAACCTGTGCATAATATGTGAGTAAGTTGCGGATAAGGGCGGGAAAAAGGGGAGAAATAAGGGTTTTCAAAGTGGGTACTAATGGGAACAATAAAAGCAAAACTAACGTATTATCTGTTTTCGAAAAAAACAAGTTATCAACATTATCCCCAGCAAAAAGAAGATAATTGTGGATAAAGCGAAGACGTGATGATAATAATACCAAATTACCCCTGCTTTGACAAATCTCTTTTTCTCCGTAAAGAGCGAAAAAAAGGCATTTTCAAAGCATCTTACGGTGAAAAGCTCGAAAAAAGATTGAATTGTGGATAACTTTTCGGAAGAATGATTGACAACCGGAAAAGAGCTAATTATAATAAAAGTCAATAATGCAAGCGCAAAGCGAGGTGAAAATCGGTGAAGAGAACATTTCAGCCGAATAATAAAAAGCGCAAAAGAAAAATCGGATTTTTGGTAAGAATGGCAACCCGCGGCGGACGACAGGTTATTAACCGACGGCGCGCAAAGGGGAGAAAGGTTTTGTCGGCCTAAAATGAAAGCTGTTCAAACCCTAAAAAAAAATTGGGAGTTTCAAGAGACCTTTAAAAAAGGGCGATCCTATTCCAACTCCTCTTTTGTTCTTTATGTTTGTCCATTACCAGAAACAAAAGGCCAGCTTAAAGTGGCCTTTTGTGCTGGAAAGAAACTAGGATCCGCTGTTCGTCGGAACCGCATCAAAAGACAGATGAGAAGTGTCTTTATGGACCTTAACGAACAGGTAAAGACTGGTTTCACCCTGATTTTAATCGCCCGCGGCAAAGCCGAGAACATGGATTATGCACAAATTAAGGACGCGATCCACGAACTTTTTGCTAAGGCTGGATTACTGTGCAGTTGAAAAAGGATGAGTAGAAAATTGGCGATCCGGTTAATCCGTTTATACCAACAATATCTGTCGCCATTGAAACCCCCAGCCTACCGCTGTCGTTTTTATCCCAGTTGTTCTCAATATACCATTGAAGCGATTACCCGGTTTGGGCTTACTAAAGGGATTATGCTCGGTGTCGGTCGTTTGGTTTCCTGTCATCCGTGGGGACAAGGCGGTGTTGACTCGGTACCAGAAGCATGGCCGGGCTGGAAAAGGATCTTGCGTCGTTCAAGGGGCTAAAGCCCCTTTCTTCAGATTCAAAGCTTTAATCCCTTGGCTCTTTTACCAACCAAAAAGGCAAGAACGGACGTAATAATTTACGCTAGTTGTGAAAAAAATATAGAAGAGGATTTTTATGGCGAAGCGAGAATAAGATTTAATGGCATTTGGATTTGTGAAAAGGCACCCGCCTTCTTACGATTAATCACTTAGCAAGCAGTTCCAGATGACAAATAAAATAGATTTCCATAATTTAGCTCAGTGGTACCACTGGCATGAACAGCGTGAGCGACTACCGAAAAGAGAAAGGTGTGGATTATGCGCTTATGATTTCCGCAATTTTAGCCAATATTTTAAAATATTTCAGTGAAAACCTTGGGGTCGGCTGGGGAATGGCAATTATTTTTTTGACAGTCTTAGTTAAAGTGGTCTTATTTCCCTTGTCCCTTAGCCAAATTCGCTCAATGGAAGGCATGAAAAAGATTCAGCCCCAACTAAAAGAGATCCAGGATAAATATAAGAAAAACCCGGAAGAACAACAGCGAAGAATGATGGAGCTTTATCAGAAAAACAAAGTAAATCCGCTAGGGGGATGTTTGCCGCTTCTTTTGCAACTACCAATTTTATGGGCTTTATTTAGTGTTTTAAGAACTCCGGAAAACTATAATATCGACTTTACAAACGCTGTTTTCCTTACAATGGATTTGACGAAAAGTCATAGTTATTGGTTGTTAGCCGTTATTTCTGGAGCATCCTCATTCCTACAACAGAAGATGACAACGGTCCAGACGGCAGATTCCTCGCAAACCACCATGATGTATTTCATGCCGATTTTTATGGGTTGGATCACCTATACTCTGAAAGCCGGCATCGGTTTATACTGGGTAGCCAGCACGGTGTTGGGGATTCTTCAACAATGGATCACAACCAAGTTTTTTATTCGTGAGGAACAACCAAGCATAAAATAGGGGAACTTTTATTCCGGTTTCCTAAGGAGGTTTACTTAATGAAATCGGTAGAAATCGTAGCCAAAACCCGAGAGGAAGCGCTTGAATTAGCTCTTAAAGAGTTAGAGGTGGATGAGAGTAAGGTAAAAGTAGAGGTTTTAGAAGAAACCTCCAGCAAGGGATTTTTGGGTTTGTTGAGTGTAAACAGGGTGAAAATTCGGGCGACCATCAAGGAAGAACTAGCCCAACAAGCAGTACGTTTTTTACGTGAGATTTTAGTGAACATGGGAATCTTCGCCCAAGTGGAGATGTTTAGGCGTCCGGGTTACATTATGCTTAATGTCAGTGGTGATGATCTTGGAAAACTAATCGGCCGCCACGGTCAGACCCTCAATGCCCTGCAGTATGTGGTCAACTTGGCCGCTCATCGGGATAGCAATGAACAAGAACGGATCATTATTGATGTGGGAGGCTACCGCAAACGGCGCGAAGAAAACCTGAAAAGAATCGCGCTTTCTGCGGCAGAACGGGTGAAACAGCGTGGGCGAAAAGAAGTTCTTAACCCCATGTCACCCCAAGAACGACGGATTATCCACTTGGCCTTACAGGACAACAAAGAAGTGGTTACCCAGAGTGAAGGAGACGATCCTTATCGTCGAGTGGTAATCTCCCCCAAGAACAATAATTAAAAATAACACGTGCCATTCGGCACGTATTATTTTTCCACATGGGAAAATAATACTCCAGAGTTATTTGGAAAGTATAGGGTAAGGATAGAAATGAGCGAAACAGAGACAATTGCAGCGATCTCGACTCCTCCCGGCGAGGGCGGCATCGGGATTATACGAATTAGTGGCGATCAGGCTTTAGCGGTGGGGGCAAAAATATTACGTCAACGGTCAGGAAACCCTGTTACGACTTGGCCGGAACGAAAAGTCCGCTTAGGCTATGTGGTAACCGCGGAAGACGATCCCATTGATGAAGTGATTTATTTTTACTTTAAAAAGAACCGTAGTTATACCGGAGAAGATGTTTTAGAGATTCAAGGACACGGTGGTTATCAGAATCTGAAAAGGATCCTGTCCACCATCTTACAGGCCGGTGCCCGCGCGGCTGAACCAGGTGAGTTCACCCAACGGGCGTTTTTAAACGGACGTTTAGATTTAGCCCAGGCTGAGGCCGTCATCGATCTAATTCGATCACGGACCGATCTAGCACAAAGAATAGCCCTCAACCAACTCCGGGGAAGCCTTTCCGGGGTGATTAAAGAACAGGAAGACAAATTATTAGCCATACTAGTTCCGGTCGAAGGGGCGTTAGATTTTCCGGAAGACGAAATTCCAGACCTGGAAAGATCCAAAGCGCAAAAAGAGCTCCAAGCAATACGGTCAAACGTGGCAAACCTATTGGCCGGTGCGGAGCGGGGAATCATTTTACGCGATGCGGCGACAGTAGTGATTGCCGGTCGACCGAACGTGGGAAAATCAAGTCTATTAAATCAACTATTAGGGGAAGAGAGGGCGATTGTCACCCCGATTCCCGGAACGACTCGGGATTTTGTTTCCGAAATTATTGATTTGGAAGGGGTTCCGATCCGTCTGATTGATACGGCAGGGGTGCGCGCTAGTGTCGATCCAGTGGAGAAAGCAGGTGTGGAAAAAGCTTATCGGTTGATGGAAGAGGCCGACTTAATCTTGGTTATCTTCGATGCGGCGACCCCATTGACCACTGAGGATCGAGACTTGATCACTTTTTTAGTAGAAAAGCAACCGATCATTGTCTTGAATAAAACTGACTTACCGGTAAAGCTCCCGACGACCTTTTTCCAGACGGCTTTGCCAGGAGCGAAGATTAGATCAATTTCTGCCTTAACAGGAGAAGGGATTCCAGCGCTGAAGGCGGAGATTCGGCAGGCGATCATGGGAACCGGCGGGAGCGAAGAACAGCCGGTCCTGGTGACAAGAATCCGCCATCAAGAAGCACTAAAGGAAGCCCTCGGTCTGTTGGATCTGGTCGCGCAGGGTCTGGAGGAACAGCTGAGCGAAGATTTGCTGGCCGTAAATTTACGGGCCGCCTTGGAAGCGCTGGGGCGGATCACCGGGCGATCGGTTTCGGACGAAATTATCAAGGAAATATTTTCTCAGTTTTGTATTGGAAAATAAGGTGATGAGCGATGCAGCAAAACTACGAAGTGGCAGTGATTGGAGCCGGCCACGCCGGCTGCGAAGCGGCTAATGCCACGGCGAAAATGGGTTTTAAAACCTTACTCTTAACGATCAATTTTAACAACATTGCGTTTATGCCGTGTAATCCTTCGATCGGTGGTCCCGGCAAGGGGACGTTGGTACGAGAAGTCGACGCCCTTGGTGGTCTGATTGGACGCAATACCGATCGTTGCCATTTACAGATGCGGGCTTTGAATACCCAAAAAGGCCCTGCCGTCCAAGCTTTACGTGCTCAAGCTGACAAGCAGTTCTACCAACAAAGCATGCAGAACTATTTGGAAGAACAACCATTAATTACCATACGCCAGGGTGAAGTGATTGCCCTCGAGCAGCTTACGGACCACTGGCGCCTAACTTTGAGTACTGGAATCCGGTATGAGGTTGGGGCGGTCGTGATCGCGACAGGGACTTTTTTACGAGGGCAAGTCCATATTGGCAGTTTAAAATTTCCCTCCGGGCCGCAAGGGCAGCATCCGGCAATTGCTTTTGGCGAAAACCTGGAGGCACAGGGAGTGAAGTTTAAGCGGTTTAAAACCGGCACCCCGGCGCGGGTACGGAAACGCTCCCTCAATTTTGACGCCATGGTAGAGCAACCCGGGGATCGTTTAGACCATGGTTTTTCCTTCTGGTTACCATGGGATCAGCGGGACCCGGTTTCTTGCTGGTTGACTTATACGAACCAAAAAACCCACGAGTTGATCAGAAAGAATTTGCACTTGGCACCTATGTACTGCGGGGCGATTACCGGAACCGGTACCCGCTACTGCCCGGCTATAGAGAATAAAGTCGTTAATTTTCCCCAGCGGGAGCGGCATCAGGTCTTTATCGAACCGGAGGGCCTTACCACCGATGAGATGTATGTTGCCGGCCTGTCCAGCAGTCTGCCGGAGGAGATCCAAGACCAGTTTTTACGGACCGTGCCTGGATTGGAAGCAGTGGAAATCGTCCGGCCGGGTTATGCCATCGAATATGATGTGATTGGACCGGAGCAATTGTTAACATCGCTGCAAATCAGGGGTTGGCCGGGGGTTTTTTGCGCTGGACAGATCAACGGGACCTCGGGGTATGAAGAAGCGGCGGCTCAAGGCATTATCGCCGGGATCAACGCCGGATTATATCTACGCGGCGAAACTCCATTTGTTTTACAACGCAACGAAGCTTATATCGGCGTCTTAATTGATGATCTTGTCACTAAAGAAAACGATGAACCATATCGGATCATGACTTCCCGGGCTGAATTCCGTTTGTCACTACGGCAAGATAACGCCGATTTAAGACTAACCGATTATGGCCACCGTTTCAACCTACTTTCGGCAGAAGAATATGACCGTTTTCAAAACAAAAGGGAGAAGATTAATAAGAAAATGGCCTTTTTGGCGGATCACCACCTATCCCCAGGATCGGCCGAGGCCCAGCGTCTTCAGGACAAAACCGGAATCCAGATCCAACAAAAAACCAGTTTAAAACAACTCCTTCGTAAGCCGGAGATGAAGACCGCTGAACTGTGGGCGCTCTTTGCTCCGGAACAAGGATCGCCCCCTGAGGATGAAGTGGTGGAAAATCAGATTAAGTACGAAGGCTATTTAGACCGAGAGGCAAAAATGGCGGCCCGTTTAGCGAAAATGGAGGAGAAAAAGCTCCCAGATGATATTGATTATAATTTAGTACCTAACCTTTCCTCGGAAGCCAGGGAAAAACTAAAACGCTTTCAACCGGAAACCCTTGGCCAGGCCGGGCGGATTAGCGGGATTAGTCCCGCGGATTTAAGCACCCTCTTGATTTGGATCACTAGGGGGAAAAGGGATGAATAAAACACGACAATTCATGAATAAAGTGCTCCAACCCTTTACAACCCTCGATCAGGACCAACTTCAGCAGTTGGAGGAGTACTTAAAATTAGTATTAGAAGTAAACCAAGGGAAGAACCTTACGGCGATCACCGACTGGGAGGAAGCGGTGGTTAAACATCTCTACGACTCCTTGATCGTCATGCACTGGGCGCAATGGTCTCAGCAAACCCGAATTCTTGATTTAGGTTCCGGGGCCGGCTTCCCCGGCTTACCTCTGGCCATTGCCAACCCGCAACAAACCTTTTATTTGCTCGAAGCTAACAAAAAGAAAGCCAACTTTCTTCTGCAGGCCACAGAAGACTTACAACTAAAGAACACGGTCGTTTTAAATGAGCGGGCGGAAATTCTGGCCCACCAAGAACCGCACCGTAGCAGATATCACCTTGTGACCGCTCGGGCGGTAGCGGCGGCCGCAGTTCTCTTAGAGTTAGCAGTGCCCTTTTGTCAAACGGAAGGATGGTTCCTCGCCTACAAGGGCCGTAACTATCAGGAAGAAGTCAACAGCGCAAGTAAAGCCCTCGAAATATTAGGGGTTGACCTCAGTCAGGAGTTTCACTACGAACTACCACACGCGCTAGGCTCCCGCGCCTTATTGTTTTTCCGAAAAAACCGGGAAACTCCGGTTCGCTATCCGCGACGTCCCGGCATTCCAGGGAAAAGACCTTTATAAAAAATTTAAATGTTCCACGTGAAACAGAATGACGGCAACGCCGTCATTTTTATTTCCTTCTATAAATTAGAAATTAGCAGGAAGATGACAATCCATTCGCGAAATTACTTCGGAGACAGTATAGAATTTTAATTATCTGGAGATGTGGAGGGAGTTAGATGGGAAAAGTTCTCGCCATCACTAACCAAAAGGGTGGGGTCGGCAAGACGACCACGGCGGTGAATTTAGGGGCCTACTTAGCGGTTTTAGGAAAAAAGGTTTTGGTTCTCGACAATGATCCCCAGGGCAATGCGACCAGTGGGTTAGGACTCAAGAAGAGCGAAATTAAGCAGTGCATATATGATGTATTAATTAGCGAGATTCCAGTTGAAAATGTAATTTTGGCGACTCAGGTACCGAATTTGGAAGCAGTACCAGCGACCATCCGTTTGGCTGGAGCGGAAGCAGAACTAGTCGGGATGATGGCGCGCGACCAACGCTTGCGTCGTTCGATTGAACCGGTGCGTACCCGCTACGATTTCATTTTAATTGATTGTCCGCCGTCCCTTGGCAACTTAACACTGAATGCCTTAGCGGCTGCCGATGCGGTGGTAGTGCCAATTCAATGTGAATATTACGCCCTGGAAGGACTAAGCCAACTAATGAAGACTTTACAGTTGGTCCAAAAATATTCTAACCCTGCTTTGACGGTGGAAGGGGTAATTTTAACCATGTATGACCCTCGGACAAATCTTTCACAGCAAGTGGCAGAAGAAGTTCGAAATCATTTTCAGAACAAGGTGTATGAGGCGGTTATTCCACGCAATATTCGCTTAAGCGAAGCGCCTAGCCATGGTTTACCGATCAATTTGTACGATAACCGTTCAAAGGGTGCCGAATCTTACCTTGATCTAGCCAAGGAAGTGATCAGTCGTGAATAATAAAACACGGGCTTTAGGAAAAGGCTTAGGAGCCTTGATTCCCCAACTCGAAGAAGAGGACTTACAGAATACTCAGGAGATACCTGTGATCCAAATCGAAGCTAATCCAGCTCAACCCAGGAGGAATTTTGATCCGGAAAGCCTTCAAGAATTATCCGCTTCCATTAAGGTACACGGTGTCCTCCAACCTCTGTTAGTGCGGAAAAGAGGTGCCGTCTATCAGGTGATTGCCGGGGAACGGCGGTTGCGGGCAGCCAAAATGGCTGGCTTGGCCAACGTTCCGGTTGTGATCAAAGAGCTAGATGACCGGACAGTTATGGAGATTGCTTTAGTTGAAAACCTACAGCGGGAAGACTTAAATCCAATGGAAGAAGCAGAAGCCTATCAACGCTTAATCAATGAATTTAATCTAACCCAAGAAGAAGTCGCGAAGGCGGTAGGCAAAAGCAGATCGGCGATCGCCAATACGATTCGTCTACTTAACCTTCCGCCCCAAATCCAACAACTGGTTTTTGACGGCAAGTTAAGCATGGGACACGCCAGGGCGATTCTCGGCCTAGAAAAAGTAGACGAACAGATTTATATGAGTGAAAAAATTTTGGAAGAAAACTTGACGGTCCGCGATACGGAAGAGGTTGTTCGATTAATGCATGCTTCCGCTGTTTCACGTGAAACAGCCGGAGAAGAGGAGAAGGGGAGTCGTCCCCGATCCAAACAGGACAGCTTAGATCCAAACCTACAAGCAATTGTGGAAGATATGACCCGGATCTTTGGGACAAAAGTGCGGATTAAAAACAGCGGAGAACGGGGGAAAATTGAGATCGAATACTACTCCCAAGAGGAGTTAGAAAGAATAACAGAGATTCTCTTGAGTTTGTAACGAGCCGAGTTAGCGGAGAACACCCTTTTGCATCGACTAACTAGTATTTTTCAAACAGAGAGAAGCAAAAAAAGTAAAAAGCAGCCCCCGAACACCAGTTCGGGGGCTGCTTTCGTGTGTGCGCTAGGGTGAAAGTATTTGGAAATAAGTACATTTTTATAGAGGAGAAACGAAAACCAACAAGAAATATAATAATGTTAAATGATGGGACAAGAAGGAGAGTTAATAGTGCAAGCAACAGTATTCTTCAACAGTTTAGCTCCGCAAGAAAGAATGTCATTAATCGTTCTAGTTTTACAGGTGCTTTTTTTAGTAATGCTTTTAATTGTCGGTTTTCGATTAAAGAAACTATTGAAGCGTTACCGTTTGCTCCTTACAGGGAAGCAGGAAAGTAATTTAGAGGGGATTCTCCTTGATTTAGGAGAAAGAATGAAGAGTGTTGAGGAAAGGCTAGATGGGATGAAAACCAACATCAGCCAAATGGAACAAGACGCCACCGAGTGTCTACAAAGGTGGGCGCTCCAAAGATATAAGGCCTTTACCAACGTTGGGGGGGACCAGAGTTTCACCTTGGTTCTTTTAGACCGAAAGGGCGACGGGATTATGCTTAGTAGTATCTACGGACGGGATGAATCCAGGGTTTACGCCAAATCGATCAGCAGCGGGAAAGCGAATTACCCCCTTTCCGATGATGAACAAGAAGTTCTAGCTGCGGCAATTCAGGGTAGAAGATGAAAAGAAATAGGAAATAGAGGAAGGAGTTTCAAGAAAAAAGTAGAATTGTAATTATGCTATTAATTCTATGTGTAGAGAAATCGTTTAAATATTATAGATAATTATGGGTTGGAAATGGCATAATAAGTTCCGTTAAGCGGTGATAAGAGTGTTCGATGGACAACCAACGGTGATGAATAGAATAAGGAATTATCTGCGTAAAAAAAGGGAAGTGCGTTATACTTTTATGTTAGTTCCCAAGGCTTCCGGAGTGACAAAAAGCATAAACATCCCTTTCTTTATCGTGGTCTTCTTTTTCCTTTTGTTTGCGGCTAATATTTATTTCTTAGTCCGTTATCCATTGCGCCTTTCAGAAATTGACACTTTAGATCGTAAGGTTTATCAGCTGAACGATGTTATTACTAGAAATGATAACGACTTAAAAGTGATTGATCCCTCGATTAGGAAAACCGAAGATTTTGAAAAGGTCGTCGAAGAACAAAGAGAGATCATTAAACAAATCGAAGCATTACACAAGTCGATCAAGGAGAAAAAAGCGGGTAAAATTTAAAGGATTTGGTGGATTTCTCGGATTATTTTAGGGTAAGGAGTTTATGATGGAACGGGAAATTGAAAGAAAGCGGACAAGGATGTTCTCGCGCCGACGGAAAAAGCGCCGCCCAGAATTTACGCTGATGATACTCCCCAATAAACCAGGAAAGGTTCGGAGTATCTATATTCCTTTTGCGCTTGTTGTTACCTTTCTTTGTTTAATGACTACCAATTTATATTTTCTCTGTCGGTATCCGATCCGCATTGTGGAAATTTATAATTTAGAAAAACAAAGGATCTGCTGTAAAGAAACCATTTCCCAGCAGGAAAGAGAGTTGAAAAGGATTGATCCGGCCCTTACTTCAACCGAAGAAGTGAGCGACCAGATTAACGCCCATAATAAAATTGCCCTTGAGCTAGAAGCTAAATATAATGAAGTCAAAACTAAGACTGCTGCCCGTACCAAGGTTAGTCGAGGCGGTTACCGTTCATTTCAACTGCCCCAATACAAGCTGACTAGTGCCGATACGGAGCTAACCAAATTAAGTGTACTCAACAGTAATCTAGATTTCCTTGAAGAGGAACTGGTGGAGACCAATAAACAACTTACCGATCTTTATGACCGGTATAGTGCTTATGATCGGGAGCTGGACTATACCCCCACCATTTACCCGCTGACCCAACAAGGATATTTCACCTCTTACTTTGGTTATCGGCGGGACCCGGTCACGGGAAGGCTGGGTGCCTATCACGAAGGCATGGATGTTGCTGCCAGAACGGGCACCCCGGTTCGGGCGGCCGCCGATGGGACGGTTACAATCGCCCGTCGGAATGGGAACTATGGGTTGTTTGTGGAGATTAAACATGGTTCTTATGGATACAAAACCAGATATGCCCATAATAGCAGACTATTGGTTAAAGCAGGACAGCAGGTGAAAAAGGGTGACATTATTTCCCAAGTTGGGAGTACCGGTAAGAGCACTGGTCCCCATCTCCATTATGAAGTCTTAGTTAATGGAAAACCGGTTAATCCGCGGAACTTTATGCCGTAAATAAAGGAGGATATTGATGAAGAAAAAAGCAGCAGAAAGCAACAACAAAATTGGGAACAAAAAGATTGACACCTTGATTGGAAAGGATTCCGCCTTTACCGGTAATATTGAGTCAACAGGGACGATTCGGATTGATGGAAAATTTGATGGTGAAATTATTACTAAAGGGGATTTAGTAATCGGTGAATCGGGAATGGTTCAAGGGAAGATTAAAGCAGAAAATATTACAGTTGCCGGTAAAGTCCAAGGGGAAGTGGAGGCGGCCGGGAAGTTAGAACTGGTACCCTCCGGTAATATGCAAGGGGAAGCCAAGATGACCTTGTTAGTGGTGGAGGAAGGAGCAGTCTTTCAAGGGAACTGCCAACAGTTTAGCAAAGACCGCAAAGAGAAAGGAAAATTTCTACAGATAGAAACTCCGTTGGAACAAAAGGGCCAACCATACAGCAATCAGAAAACGGGTCTTGATAAATAAATTTGCTGATCATTTTTGGTGTGAGGAAAATAAAGGCCGTTTTCAGCAAAAATAAACGATGGTGGCTTGCTTAGATGAGTGAAGATATCAGAGGTCTTGTTTTTACCAAATTAAATCAGGCGATCAAGAGAGGGAAGAGAAAAGGGTATTCTCTAATGATTGTCCCCAATAAGAAGGGGGAAATTGCGTGTGTCAATATTCCCTATCTTATTTTTGTTACCTTCTTTATTTTAATGGGGATCAATTGTTATTATCTCTTCCGTTATCCGTTTCGGATCTCAGAAATCTGGGGGTTGGAATGCCATATTTATGATTTGCGGCAGATCGTTTCCAGACAGGATAAAGAGTTACGGCGACTTGATCCCTGTTTAAAAACCACCCAAGAGATAGAGGAGGCCTTAAACGGCGCTAATGGTTTTGTTGTTGAAATGGAACAGGAATATGCAAAGCATCAGAACCAGAAGGTCAAGACCGAAGCGCTGACTTATCGGGAAGTATATTTACCTGGTTATCAATTATCCAGCGCCGATCGGGATATTTCTAAACTGGAAGTTTTAAATCGTAACTTAAACTACCTAGAAGAAGAACTGGCATTAACTGGGGCGGACTTGGCTGGTTTAGTGACGAAATACAAATCATATAATCGTCAATTGGATTTTACGCCGACCATATGGCCTTTAGCACGAGACCGCCGGATCTCTTCCGGTTTTGGTTATCGACGGCACCCCATCTATAAAGAGATGATGCTCCACCAAGGGATCGATATCCCGACGCGGACAGGCACCGCCGTCCGGGCGACGGCCGAAGGGAAAGTGACAATCGCCGAGTCTAGAGGGGGATATGGTTTATTGGTGGAAATAAATCATGGTTATGGTTTTCGTACCCGCTATGGGCACAACAGTCGACTAGCCGTGAAAGTTGGGCAAACGGTAAAAAAGGGTCAAGTTATTGCTTACGCTGGGAATACTGGAACGAGTACAGGTCCCCATGTCCATTACGAGGTGCGGTTGAATAAAGTTCCGGTAAACCCTAGACCATATCTTAATTAAAGGGGCCAAGCTAGATGGAAGAAAAACGAGGGAATAGACAGATCCAGACTGTGATTGGAAAAGAGACCTCCTTTCAGGGGACAATTAGCTCGACCGAGAATATCCAGATTGATGGTAAGCAAGAGGGAGAAATTACGACCAAAGGGACAATCATCATCTCTGAAACCGGAGAAGGCCAAGGTACAGTGCACGCGGATAATTTGTTTATTGCCGGCGCTTTGCAAGGGGAGGCCAAAATTACCCGTAAGCTTGAAATCTTTGCAACCGGGAAATTTCAGGGTGAAGCCGAAATGGCTATTTTTATAGTGGAGGAAGGCGCTGGATTTCACGGCACCTGTCAGCAAAACAAAAAGTAGGACAGCATTACGGATGAAGGATTGCAAAGTAAACAAACGCCCCTTAGCAGGGGCGTTTTTCTAAAACAAAACCTTAAAGGAAAAAGGGAAATAAGATCAAAAGGTGAGAGAGTTGCAATTTGAACCTGCGAAAACCGGAGCCCAAAAAATACTAGCCGCCAAGATGCGCAGAGAAAACATGGCGTTCACTGAAAACCAGCGGTTAGAAGGCTGGGAAGTGGATATTTTCTTGTCCCAGTATTACTTAGTAATCGAGATTGATGGCTTTTTCCATTTAAGCGCCAAGCAACAAGAGAAGGATCTCCGAAAAGACCAAAGTCTACAAGCAGCCGGTTATCATGTGCTCCGTTTTACAAACTCCCAAATCCACCAAGACGCCAAAGGTTGCCTGCGGGAGATCAAAAGGTTCATTGACAGCCATGACTTACAGGTTAAAAAGAGCGCCCAGGTTAAGCAGGGTTCTGCCGAGTGGAGAGAACAGCTCGCCGCTTACCGGAAGAAACTACAACAGGAAGAAGAGACCGCGCAGGACTAGAACGTCGGAATTACCAACGTAAAACCGGATGCCGTGCGGCTTTTGTTTCGTCAAGCCGACCGACCGGCGTGGTCGACGGCGCTGCTCTTAGTTGCTGCGGTTCCGTTTTCGCGAGCTTAGCCAGTTCTTTCATGATGGCGACGAAAGTGTCAAGTAACTCAAGGGTTACCGATTCGGTGGGTTCAATCATTAAAGCCTCGTCGACGATGAGGGGGAAATAAACAGTTGGCGGATGAACACCGTAGTCGAGGAGGCCTTTCGCCAGATCTAGAGTCCGCACTTGCTCTGGGTTATCCTTGAGCCCACTTAAGACAAATTCATGCATACAGAATTGATCGTAGGGAAGATTATAGTCTTCCTTTAATAATGTCTGGAGATAATTAGCAGCCAAGACCGCGTCGGCGGAGACCTGCTTCAAGCCGTCATAACCTAATTGCAGGATATAGGCTAAGGCTTTAATTACCACGGAGAAGTGTCCCCAGTACCCTTTAACCTTGCCAATCGAGCGTGGGGCATCGGCGCTCCATTCAAAACCGTCCGCCGTTTGGATAATACGGGGTACCGGTAAATAGGGGACTAAGTGTGCTTTGACGCCGAGGGGACCAGAACCTGGGCCGCCGCCGCCATGGGGGGTGGCAAAGGTTTTGTGTAAATTAAGGTGAACCAGGTCGAAGCCCATATCGCCCGGACGGCCCCAGCCCAAAATGGCATTGAGATTGGCGCCATCATAATAAACTTGGCCACCATGATCATGGATCATCCGGGTAATTGTCAAGATTTCCTTTTCAAAAAGGCCTAGTGTGTTAGGGTTGGTTAACATGAGACCGGCAACTTGCGGAGAGAGATAGGGCTTTAAGTCCTTTGGATCAATAATCCCAGCTGCCGAGGAAGGGATCTTTTGGACTTTGAAACCAGCTAGGGCGGCGCTGGCCGGATTAGTGCCGTGGGCGGAATCGGGGATTAAAATCGTATCCCGTTCGGTCTCGCCTTGGTCAAGCAGAGCTGCTTTTAGGATCAACATTCCGGTTAATTCGCCATGGGCACCGGCCGCCGGTTGGAGTGTAAAGGCATCCATGCCGGTCAGGGAAGCAAAGATTTTTTCCGCTTGGTGAAGCAGGGCTAAAGCCCCTTGCGTGCATGTTTCATCTTGTAACGGGTGGAGGTCCTGGAAGCCCGGTAGATTTGGTAAATCCTCTAAGAGTTTGGGGTTGTACTTCATGGTGCACGAGCCTAAAGGATAAAAGCCTTGATCCACACCGAAACTACGCTGAGACAAATGGGTAAAATGGCGTGTTACCTCCATCTCGCTCAGTTCAGGTAAACGTAAGGCCGTTTGGCGTTGGAAAGCAGGAGGGATCAGTTGGCCGGCGGGCAGAGAGGGAAGATCATTTACCGGAGGGAGGTAACCTCTGCGTCCCGGAAAGGAAGCTTCATTTAGTAAAGGAGGTCCAGTCTTTTTTTTCATTGGAGACACCTCTCAATCTCTTCACAAAAGCGATCCATTTCGGCCTTGGTTCGTAATTCCGAAGTATATAAGAGAAAAGCGTTCGCACCAAAAGCAGCGCTTGGAGGAAGCTTATGGCCAGGAATAAAGCCTTGAGCTTTCATTTTAGGGAAAAGATCTTCCGGACAACAAGGCAAGGCGATCACAAATTCGTGGAAAAAGGGTTGGACTGATCGTCCCTGTACGATGGGGATGCGGGTCAGCTCAGTGTAAAGGTAGTGACTGTTTTGTACGGAGGATAAAGCCACTTCTTTTAGACCGGTCGGACCTAAAAGGGCTAGGTAAACGGTGGCTGTAATCGCGCAAAGGGCTTGGTTAGAACAGATGTTGGAGGTCGCTTTCTCGCGACGAATATGTTGTTCCCTGGTTTGGAGGGTGAGGACAAACCCTTCTTGACCGTTTTGATCAGTGGTTTTCCCGACGATCCGTCCCGGTAGATTACGAAGATAATCTTTTTTGGCGGCAAAAAAACCAAGGTAAGGACCACCAAAGGAAAGCGGTAAACCGAAAGCTTGGGCTTCGCCGACGACCAGATCCGCGCCTAAGGCACCGGGCGCTTCCAAGAGGCCAAGGCTGATCGGATCATTAATATAAGCAATGGTTAATGCACCAGCCGCCTTGATTTGGTTAACCAAGGCGGTACAGAGGGTAAGACGACCGAAGAAATCAGGGTGTTGAACGATCACGGCCGCCGTTTGGTCTGAAAGAACCCTCGTTAGCGCTTCATTTCCAGGATCAGCAGGGTTTGGATTTAAAGCATGGATCTTAAGCGGTAAATGGGCGGTATAGGTTCGGACCACCTGTTCGGCTTCGGGGTTCAGGCCGGAGAGCAGAACAAACTCGGTTTTTTTGGTTGCATTGTACACCATTAAAACCGCTTCAGCTAAGGCGGTTGGGCCATCGTACAGAGAGGCGTTGGCCACATCCATCCCGGTTAATTCGGTGATTAGTGATTGGTACTCAAAAAAAGCTTGAAGCAACCCCTGGTTCAATTCGGGCTGGTAAGGGGTGTAAGCGGTCAAAAATTCAGAACGGTTGACTAAATAAGGCAGGGCGGAAGGAATGGCGTGTTCGTAGGCACCGGCACCCAGAAAGGAAACGAATTGGGAAACCGGGGTGTTCAGCTCTGCCCAGTGGTTAAAGAGCTTTTTTACTTCCCATTCCGTCCGCGCGGGGAGGTCAAAACAAGCTTGATCTCGAATTTCTTTCGGGATGGCTTGGAAAAGTTCGGCTTGGTTCTGAATACCGATGGCTTTTTCCATGCGCCGCCGTTCAGAAGCGGTCAAGGGGAGATAAGGGTGGTTCATCTTGGTGTCACCTCTTTCTTTTATAAAAGGGTAGTTGCACACATTCCGCCGGGTAAAACCGACCACGCAGCGAGAGGGAGAGCTGGGTACCAAAGGGCGGAACCGGTGAAACAATGGCCATGCCGATCCCCTTTTGCAGGGTGGGCGAGAAGGTACCGGAGGTGATCTGGCCAATTGCTTGGTCTTCCCAGTATACCCTAGTGCCGGGTCGGGGAATTGCTGAGCGGTCAGCGACTAAGCCAATCCGCCGCGGCGTAGTGGGATCGTCCTTTTCTTGAAGCAAAGCAGAGCGACCGGAAAAATCCGGTTTCTCCCAAGCAATGAATTTTTCTAAACCGGCCTGGATCGGAGAGATTTGGGCGGATAGCTCGTTCCCGAAAAGGGGCAGGCCTGCCTCTAGACGTAAGAGATCCCGTGCGCCGAGCCCGGCCGGGTGTAAATCATGCTCTTTACCGGCCTGGGTCAGTTCAAGCCAAAGCGGTTCAGCCAGTGTTGGGGCTGTATAAAGCTCGAACCCATCTTCGCCGGTATAACCGGTACGAGAGATCATGCATTCATGCTGTTGCCAGGTGAATTTTAAAAAGCGAAAGGGTTTTAAGGCTGAAAAGTTTTCCGGAAAAATTGTATCAAGAATGGCCGGTGCGGCCGGACCCTGTAGCGCCAGGAGGGCAAAGAGGGTTGAATAATCCCTGAGTTCCACCTTAAAACCGGAAGCTTGCGGGCGGAGGAAGTCAAGGACGGCTTGGATATTTACCGCATTAACCACGAGGAGATACTCTTCTGCACTGAGCCGATAGATTAAAAGATCATCAATCGTCCCACCGTCAGCGGAACAAAGGGGCGAATAGATAACCTGTCCATCGCGGGCTTTGGCAATGTCGTTGGTGAGCATCTGATTTAAAAACGTGGTTGCCTCCGAACCAGTGACTAATAACTCGCCCATATGAGAAACGTCAAAAAGTCCGGCTTGGTTACGCACAGCATTAACTTCCTGCAGGATCCCGGAAAACTGCAGGGGCATTGACCAACCGGCAAACTCGGTAAAACTGGCTCCGGACTGTTGACAAACTTGATACAAGGGGGTAGTTTTTGCTAATGATGGATTCAAATCGATCCTCCTCCTTTTTAAAAATCAATTATGGCGCAGGTCGGTGAAATTTCAAGGGTTGTGCTAGGGTGGGAAAGGGTTTGCAGTTCCTCCAATACCCGCTTGGCCTCCTCAGCCAACAAGGGCTGGGGTCGAAAGTGAACTTGGTGATTGTTAATGTTCAGCGGATAAAAAGCGGCGGACTTCAAACCGGAAGGTGTTAACCGTACCTGCAAAAGCAAAGCGTCTTGCACTCTTTTACTATAAGAAGCAAAGATAAAATTCCCCAGACTATAAGCGATTAAACCGTGTTTATAGCCTTCAACCCCTTGGATCACATGGGGGTGGTGCCCAACGACCAGATGAGCGCCTGCGTTAATTGCAACTTTCGCTAAATCAGCCTGGTAGGATTTGCGCTCTTTTAAAAGTTCGGCGCTCCAATGAAAAGAAACAATGACCAGATCGGCCATACTACGAGCCTTTTTCACATCGCTTGCGACATAACTGGCATTACCGGGGGCGGTTCCGGGTTGAGTCGGAGTGGCATTAAACTCCAAAGGGAAGGTATTGTTATAAGCGAGAAAAGCTACTTTGATCCCGTTTTTTTCAATAATAGCCGGTGAACGGGCGGCGGCCAGGTTACTGCCGGCACCGGTATGATGGATCTGGTGCCTTTCCAAAAGGGCGATTGTTTCCTGTAGCGCCTCCGGCCCGTAGTCCATAATATGGTTATTGGCCAAAGATAAAACATTAAGGCCTCCCGCAGTAAGTGTCTGGACAACCTGGGGATGGGTGCGGAAGGTATAGGTTTTTTCTACGTATACATCACCTTTGGTCGAAAGTGGGGTTTCCAGATTCGCAAAGAAGATGTCACTTTCTCGGCAAAAATCTTGAAGATAAAGAAAAGGGTAAGCCGGATCGGATTTTAGTGTTGTTTCGAGGGGACCACCTAAGTAAAGATCTCCGGCTAAAGTCACCACTAGCTCAGGTTCAGGGAGCTTGGCGTAGACCGTAATGCTCAGAATCAGACATAATAAAGCTACGAAAAGACGGCGGGAGGTACGGAAGGGAAAACGCAGGTTAAAACGCATCGGTGGACCTCCTTGCTAAGATACTAAGGCGTTACCGTTATTATAACATTAAGGGGTCTAAGATTATAGATTATTCCTGTCTTTTTGGCCTTAAAGAAAAATATTGCGACCAAATTCGCTTTTTGGCAGGAGTGGGGGACGATAAAAGGAAATTAAAAAAGCGAGGAATGTCAAAAATAGGGGGTTAGAACATGGAATTTTTGGACCGGGTCCAGCAGGAACATACAGCGATGATCGGAACTCTACAGGAGTTAATTGCAATTCCCAGCGTGAAGGCGGACCCTACGGGGGAGGGCGCTCCTTTTGGCAGGGAGATCGCCCGTGCGCTAGACTATGTCCTGGCCTGGGGTGATCAATATGGCTTTACCTCGAAAAATCGTTCGGGTTATGCCGGACATCTGGAGTATGGTGATGGAGAAGAGACGATTGGCGTCTTGGTTCATTTGGATGTGGTTCCGGCGGGGGAAGGTTGGCGGTATCCGCCCTTTTCCGGTACGATCAACGCAGGAAAAATATATGGACGGGGTGCGATTGATGATAAAGGTCCGGCCGTTGCGGCCATGTATGCGCTAAAGGCGTTAAAAGATAGTGGGGTTAAGCTTAAGAAGAAGATCCGGATTATTTTCGGTTGTGATGAAGAAAGCGGTTGGGCTTGTATGAATCACTATTTTAAACACGAAAAGAAACCAGACTACGGGTTTACGCCGGATGCTTCTTTTCCGTTAATCAATAGCGAAAAAGGACAGATGGCCCTCAAGATTGCAGGAAAGGTGAAGGGAGAGGACGGGGGCATTCTTCTGGAATCCTTCACCGGGGGGACCAGACGTAACGTCGTTCCAGAACAGGCAGCAGCGGTTTTAGTCTTTCCCAGCCGAGAACAGCTCGACCAAGGAAAAGCAGCGCTAATTGAAGCTGGGACGGCAGGGATCCAGGTGCAGGAACTAGCGGAAACCAACAAACTTAAAGTGGTGGCTACGGGTGTTTCAGCGCACGGTAGTACTCCGGAGCAGGGTGATAATGCCATTACCAAGTTAGCTCAGGCCTTGACCGCCCTTAACAAGCAGGACGGTGCCTGGAAAAGTGTTGACTTTATCCGTGACGGCTTAGGGCGGGAAACCGATGGTCAAAGGATGGGGATCGCTTGTCAGGATGAGGTGTCCGGAGCCTTGACCCTTAATTTAGGCCTGATCAAGATTGAAGACGGCAAAGTTGAAATGGAAATGGACATCCGTACGCCCCACTGTGCCGATTTTGAGCGTATGAAGGAGAAAATCGCCGCGAAACTGGAAAGTTATGATTTAAACATCACAGCCAGTAGTAACTTGCTTCCCCATTATCTTCCGGAAGCGAGCTGGTTGGTGCAAACCCTCCTCCGGGTCTACCGGGAAGAAACCGGGGATTTGGCGAAGCCGGTCGCGACCGGTGGTCGAACTTACGCGATGACTTTGGGGAATGGGGTGGCTTTCGGACCGGTCTTTCCGGGACAAGCGGAGACTGCCCACCAAAAGGACGAGTATATTGCTGTCGATGACCTGTTGACTTGTACACGGATCTATGCGAAAGCCCTTTATGAGCTAGCCAGGGAAGAATGAGGGGATAAAGGAGAACATGGTAATGGTTAAACGTAGAATAACATTTGTTTTCGCGGCCATCCTGTGCTTTGCTGGCTTGATCTGGGCGCAAGCAGTGGAAGCAAAGGTTGAAATTCCGATTGTCCTGACCGAACGGGCAGGATTAGATTGGAAAAGCACACCGTTTACGGTTGGGGTTCCCGTGCCGTCGAAAGAGGGGGCGTTTTCTTCCCCACCGCGGATGCTTGACCAGATGGGTCGGGAGGTAGCAAGTCAGGCTGTTTTACTACCGGGACCGACAGGGAAGGAGAGCCCCGGGTGGTGGCGCTTGACTTTTCTTGGTACGATTAACCAAAACGATTCCCTGGTATATCGAGCAGTGTTCGGGGAAGAACAAAAGATTCAACCCCGGACTGCCGTCAAAGTAGAAAAGACATTCTCCGGGTATCTGGTGGAAAACAGTAGTGTGCGCTTGGAATTGAGCACGGATCAACCGATTGTTGCCAAAGCGTGGTTTGATCCCAATGGAAGAGGCTCTTTTAAAGACGACACGCCTTTGCTGGTCGCCCCGCTTGAAATTGGTATTCGAACCACTGCGGCAAGCTTGGGGGCGAAAGCTATGGACATCAGCTTGGAGGAACATGGTCCGGTTCGTGCGGTGTTTCGTCTCAAAGGTGTAATCCCACTAACAGGAATAGAGGGGCCTTTTAGCTATGATTGTCGTTTGATCATTTATGCCGATACCCCCTTTATTCGTTTAGAAGTAAGGCTGATCAACACCACCGGCGGGCAGCTGACCATGGAGGAGGCGTGGCTAAAGACCACTTTGAACCTGAAAGAGGAGCGGGGTGAAACCACCTTTGGTGCGGGAAAAGGGGCGAGAACAAGTGCTTTAAATAAAAACGCCCATGCACAGCTGGTTGTTGACCACAGCGGTGGGCTGCGTTGGGGTGGGATCTTTGGGTCGGCTTCTATTCCGCAAGGTAGCGCCGGTATAGGCTGGGCTGACCTAAGCGGTCCGGAAGGGGGGGTCAGCGTTGGTATCAAGGATTTTGGGCTTCTGTATCCAAAAGGGTTGCAGGTCAATGGTACCGGTGAAATTAAGATTCAGTTTCTCCCAGTCTCCTCGCCACTGATTTGGGAAGCGGGAGTAGCCAAAACCCATCACTTGACCCTTAATTTCCATGGTGTCCGGGACCGGGATAGTACAAAGTATATTGATGCTGTGACGAATAAGTCGCCGGTTGCCATGCCGGCCGGTGACTGGCTAAACGAAACCGAAGTCCTTTCCCAGCCGTTATTAACCAAAGCCTACCTCGGGGAACTTGATGCCGAAGTGCAGCCCCTAGCGCTTTTACTGAAGGAGAAGCAGTGGTCGGAACTGCTAAATTTGTATGGACCACCCACCGGTGAACGGGAAATCAACGCTGAACATTGGGGTTTCTACAATTACGGAGACCTGTCGATGGCTTTTTCCGTACCATGGGCTAAGCCAGGACAGTATTGGAATAATAATGCTTATGATCTACCTTATCAACTTCTCTGTGCTTACCTTCAAACCGCAGACCCGGCCTTACTAGAGATCGGGGAGGCTGCATTAACCCATTGGCAGGATGTTGATTTAGTAAATCCAACAGCCAATCCCCGACCTTTCCCCGGCCTAGATCACCATAAGGACCCTTTAAGTGGTATGGTGAGTGTCGCCGATGATTTTCTTGTTTTCGAGAACCGCGGTTTACTGCTGGGTTACTATCTCCTTGACGATCAATTCGGCTATGAACTGGCCCTGCGGATGGCCGACCGGCTCACGCTACAAGCCGGGGTTAATTTCAGAGATCTTCGCACGGTGGGCGCGGGGCTGATGACCCTGCTCGCGGCCTATCAAGCCAGCGGTTGGCAACGTTATTTAGAGAGCGCGGCTCAATTGGTGGAGTTGGTTTTAGGCTGGCTGCAACAACAAGGGGGTGGCCTCCCGACGGATTTTATTTATAAAGCGGGTTTAGTCACGGACAGTCTGGTTGCCTACTATCAAATAACCAAAGATCCGCGGGTGCTAACGGGGATCCAAAGGGCGACTGATCATGCCCTATACCATTTTTGGGACCGAGAAACCGGACTGATCCAAAACAGGGGCGGAGTGCTTTTCACCAGCGCTCTGGATTTACTTTACCGGGAAACGGGAGATGAAAAATACTATTTGTATAACAAAGACCAGGTAAATGCCTGGATAAACAGAGAAGCCGCGCAGCAACCGAAGGATGTGGCTTTGTCCTACCGAACAATATTCACCTTCTTTAACGGTGCCCGTTTCCGTAATATCAAATAAAAGTAAGCAAGACCCCTTATTTCTTAACCATTATGTAAAAAGTATTTACTGGCTAAAGAGCCGGTAAAAGCCGAGGGAATTAAAGGTTAACGTTTCGTTAAACACCTTTCACCTACTGATAAAATAGGGTATTCTTTTATTGTGACAAGTCAATTCCGATGAGGAATTTGAACTTGAGGCCGGATGAGAAGATCTGGCCTTCTTCCACGTTTTCGCCGCATTATGTAACGTAAAATTTCATTCCAACATTATAAGGAGGCCTGGCAGTGGGAAAAAAAGTAACAATTGACGGTAATACCGCTGCAGCTCATGTCGCATATGCTTTTAGCGATGTTGCTGCGATCTTCCCGATTACCCCCTCTTCGCCGATGGCGGAGGTAATTGACGAGTGGAGCGCCCATGGGCGCAAGAATCTGTTTGGACAAACCGTGCGGGTGTCTGAACTCCAGTCGGAAGCAGGCGCTGCAGGTGCAGTGCATGGTTCCTTAGCGGCAGGGGCGTTTACGAGCACTTTTACCGCCTCACAGGGACTACTCTTGATGATTCCGAATATGTACAAAATCTCCGGTGAATTGCTACCATCTGTGTTTCACGTGTCGGCACGGGCGTTAGCAGCCCATGCCCTCTCGATCTTCGGTGATCATAGTGATATTAACGCCACCAGACAAACCGGGTTTGCGTTGCTCGCTTCCAACTCAGTGCAGGAAGCAATGGATATGGCGTTGGTTGCGCATCTTGCAACCCTGGAAACGCAGGTTCCTTTCCTTCATTTCTTTGATGGTTTTAGGACTTCCCATGAAATACAAAAGATCGAAGAAATTAGTTATGATGAAATGAAACAGCTGGTAAACTGGGAGAAAGTCGAAGCTTTCCGCAAGCGGGCTTTGAATCCAGAGCACCCGGTACAAAGAGGGACCGCCCAAAATCCGGACACTTATTTCCAGAACCGTGAAGCAGCTAACCCTTACTATATAGCAACCCCTGGGTTGGTGGCGGAAGTGATGAACAAAGTAGGGAAAATAACCGGTCGTTATTACAAACCCTTCGAATATGTAGGTGCGCCTGATGCCGAACGCATCATTGTTTGCATGGGTTCCGGCGCGGAGACTATTGAAGAAACAGTCAACTATTTAGTGGGGAAAGGCGAAAAGGTTGGTTTAATCAAAGTCCGCCTCTATCGTCCGTTCTCTGCGGAATACTTCTTTAACGTGCTGCCCAAGACGGTACAGAAGATTGCGGTGCTTGACCGGACGAAGGAACCGGGAGCGAAAGGCGAACCTTTATACCAGGATATCTGTACTGCCTTTATGGAAAAACAGATGAATCCGGTCATTATCGGTGGTCGTTACGGCCTAGGTTCCAAAGAATTTACACCTTCCATGGTGAATGCGGTCTTTAACAACCTGGCAGCGGCCGAACCGAAGAATTTCTTTACCGTAGGGATTAACGACGATGTGACCAACTCTTCATTGGCAATTACCGAAACCATTGATCCGGCGCCCGAAGGTTTGCATCGCTGTAAATTCTATGGCCTTGGTTCAGACGGAACCGTCGGTGCCAATAAAAACTCGATTAAAATTATTGGTGATAACACGGATATGTATGCGCAAGGCTATTTCGTTTACGATTCCAAAAAGTCCGGCGGGATCACCATCTCCCACTTGAGATTTGGAAAATCGCCGATTCAATCGCCTTACCTGATCGACCAGGCTGATTTCGTGGCGTGTCATAATCCTTCCTATGTAACCAGATACGATGTTTTGGAAGGGATTAAGGACGGCGGCAGTTTCTTATTGAATTCGCCGTGGACCGCCGAGGAAATGAACGAAAAATTACCGGCGACAATGAAACAAATCATTGCCAAGAAGCAACTGAAGTTCTTTAACATTGACGCGGTGAAGATTGCCGGTGAAGTCGGACTTGGTGGGCGGATCAATATGATCATGCAAGCAGCTTTCTTCAAGATCGCGAAGGTCATCCCGGTCGAAGACGCCCTTGTCTATATCAAGGAGGCAATTAAGACGACCTATGGCCGTAAAGGCGATAAGATTGTTAATATGAACATCCAGGCGGTTGACCGGGCGATTGAAGCACTGGAAGAGATTAAATACCCGGCTTCGTGGACAACCGACACCACCGGTGCGGAAATCGTTGAAGCAGATATTCCCGATTATGTTAAAAATGTAATCAATCCGATTCTGCGCCAAGAAGGAGATAAACTTCCGGTAAGCGCCTTTGCGCCTGACGGATCGGTTCCGGTGGGAACTACCAAGTACGAGAAGCGGGGCGTTGCCGTGACCATTCCCCAATGGGATCCGGCCGATTGCATCCAGTGTAATCAGTGCGCTTTTGTTTGTCCGCATGCTTGTATTCGTCCTTATTTAGCGAAAGAAGAAAACTTGACCGGTGCGCCGGCAACCTTTGCGACGAAAGGGGCCATCGGGAAAGAACTGGCTGGTTACCAATACCGGATGCAGGTTTCACCTTTGGACTGTACCGGGTGTGGGAACTGTGTAGATATTTGTCCGGCGAAAGGTACACCGATTAAGATGGTTCCTTTGGCTGACATCGTCGAAACGGAAACGGCAAATTACCAATTTGCTGAGTCCCTGCCAAAACCGGATGTGGAGATCGATCCGGAAACGGTGAAGGGGAGCCAATTCCGTCAGCCGCTCTTTGAGTTCTCCGGAGCTTGTGCCGGATGTGGGGAGACCCCCTATGTTAAACTGGTCACCCAACTGTATGGTGATCGGATGTTGATTGCGAATGCCACCGGGTGTTCGTCGATTTACGGTGGTAGTTCTCCGACCTGTCCCTATACGGTGAATGAGCAAGGCCACGGTCCGGCCTGGGCAAACTCGCTGTTTGAGGATAACGCGGAGTATGGTTACGGGATGAACCTGGCTTTAGTCCAACGCCGGGCGAAACTGGCCGATTTGATTAACGAAGCATTAACCTTAGGCGTTGAGGGAGAACTCAAGAACGCTTTCACCCAGTGGCTAGAAGGTAAGGATGAAGCTGAAGCTTCTCGGAAAGCCGGCGACCAGATTAAAGTGTTGATCGATTCCGCAGCGGCACAGGCTGGCGGAGAGATGAAAGAAGTACTGACCGCGATTGCCGGGATGAAAGACATCTATACTAAAAAATCCGTTTGGATCATTGGCGGTGACGGCTGGGCTTATGATATCGGTTACGGCGGACTAGATCATGTGATTGCTTCGGGTGAGGATGTCAACATCTTAGTCCTCGACACGGAAGTATATTCTAATACCGGAGGCCAGTCCTCGAAGTCGACCCCAACCGGAGCAATTGCCAAATTCGCGGCTGCGGGGAAACAAGTGAAAAAGAAGGACCTTGGGATGATTGCCATGACCTACGGTTATGTTTACGTGGCTTCAATTGCGATGGGTGCCAATAAAAACCAGACCTTGAAGGCGCTGGTGGAAGCCGAACGGTACCCGGGACCTTCCTTGGTTATTGCTTATTCACCTTGTATCAACCATGGAATTAATATGAGCAAGACCCAACGGGAAGAGCAGTTGGCCGTGGAGGCGGGTTACTGGCCACTCTACCGGTACAATCCGGAACTGGCTTTAGACGGTAAGAACCCCTTCGTGCTTGACTCCAAGGAGCCAACGGGTAATTTCCGGGATTTCCTCATGGGTGAAGTTAGATATACTTCCCTGAAGAAGTTGTTCCCGGAAAGAGCTGAGGAACTTTATACTAAAGCGGAAGAAGACGCCAAACTCCGCTATGAGACCTATAAACGTTTGGCCCGAGACTAATCAAAACGGAATAAAAAAAGGAAACTCACCCCTTGCGGGTGAGTTTCCTCGCATCTAAGGCTAAAAACCAATCGATTCGGTAAGTTTATTGGAAGGTATTGTTTACCTTAGAGAAAAAGGATATATTATAAGTATTATTAGATTGCAACGGGGAAGGGAGAAACAAGGATGCTTGATCTGAAATTGATTCGTACTAATCCCGACCAAGTACGGGCAGGGTTGGCGAAACGGGGCGCCGCCGGGCTGATTGATGAAGTTTTGCGTCTAGATCAGGAACGCCGCGAGAAGCTAACGAATGTCGAAACACTAAAGAACAAAAGAAATGTGGTTTCGAAAGAAGTAGGACGGCTGAAAGCCGCAAAGGTAGAAGCCACAAATTTGATTAATGAGATGAAAGCGGTTAATGAAGAGATTCGGGAGTTGGACGGAGTAGTCCGTGAACTGGACGAACAGATTGATGCGATTCTTTTTGCCCTGCCAAACCTGCCCCAGGCCGATGTCCCGGTTGGGACGGATGACCAAACAAATTTGGAAATCCGGCATTGGGGCAAGCCCCGGTCCTTTCCTTTTGAACCTAAACCCCATTGGGAGCTTGGCGAAGAACTGGATCTATTCGATTTTGACCGGGGGGCCAAAATAAGTGGGGCCCGCTTTACAGTGCTCAAAGGGTTAGGGGCTCGCTTAGAAAGAGCACTCGTCAATTTCATGCTTGATTTACATGTTAATGAACATGGTTATACGGAGATATTCCCACCATTTTTAGTGAATGAGGATTGCATGGTGGGCACCGGCCAGCTGCCGAAGTTCGAGGAAGATATGTTTAAAGTCGCCCCAGGGGACTATTACCTGATTCCCACCGCCGAAGTTCCCGTGACCAATCTGCACCGGGAAGAGATCTTGGAAGCCGAGAACCTCCCAAAGAAATATGTGGCGTATACCGCTTGTTTCCGTGCTGAAGCCGGTTCGGCCGGGCGGGACACCAGAGGGTTAATCCGGCAACATCAGTTCAACAAGGTCGAATTGGTGAAACTGACGAAGCCCGAAGACTCCTACCAGGAACACGAGAGTTTAGTGCAGGATGCGGAAAAAGTATTACAGTTGTTGAACCTCCCCTACCGTGTGGTCTTGCTTTCCAGTGGGGATATGGGCTTTTCCGCCAGTAAATGTTATGACCTTGAAGTTTGGCTTCCCAGCTTTGGTGTTTATCGAGAAATTTCTTCTTGTTCTAATTTTGAAGATTTTCAAGCGCGGCGAGGAAACCTCCGTTTTCGGCCGGAGCCTGATGCGAAGCCCGAATTTGTCCACACCTTGAATGGTTCGGGGCTAGCCATCGGTCGGACCGTAGCGGCGCTGGTTGAAAACTATCAACAAGCTGATGGTTCCATTACCATCCCGGAAGTCCTGATCCCATATATGGGGGGCGTAACGGTTATTAAGTAAGGAGCGGAGGAAGTAAAAGGAAAGGCACCTTTGCCGGACCGTAAGGTTCCAGGGGGAGGTGTCTTTTTCTATGACACTAACTATTTTGGCCATTATAAGAAAATGATGTAACTATTCTATTGATTTCAGAACAAGGATGTGTTAAAGTAAGATTAACAATTAAAAAGGAAAACTTATCTTATCACAAAATAGGGATTATGCTCGGTTGCGAGCTATTATTGTTTAAGCTGTGGACGGTAAAAAGGAGAATTCACTAATGACTGGAAATATTTTTATTCATTCAGTTAAACGTTTTTCTGAACGATAGAGAACACTCTTCTTTATTTTTCTTTCCAGAAAAACGTTTAACTCATAATATTTTTGGAGGAATCGATTTGCGAAAAAAACAGGCAACGCTCAAAGATATAGCCGTTCTGGCCGAAGCATCCGTCGCGACTGTTTCGTGGGTGCTTAATGGTAATTCTCGGAAATACGTAAGTGAACAATTACGAGAACGGGTGCTAAAAGCCGCCAAAGACCTTAATTATCAACCAAACCCTTTAGCCCAACGCCTGAAGGGGAAATCCCGGAGATTGCTGGCGGTGGTCGTTCCTCAGTTTGAAAATGTCTTTTTTAATCACATCGTGATCGGGGCCGAAAAATACGCGAACAGTCAAGGGTATCGTTTATTAATTTGTAGTACCGATGATCACCCGCAAAAGGAATGGGAACTGGTTAATCAACTGATTGCGACTTGGGTGGATGGTATCCTGATTGCGCCAACTTACAGTGGGGAGGATGCGGTGAAATCCATTCTTGGAGCTGGGATTCCTTTAGTCTTACTAGACCGCCGGGTTGGCAAAAATATTGATTACATAGGGATGGATAATTTCCAAATTGCTTATACCGGAACAAAATATTTGCTCGAGCAAAAGCACCGGCGGATCGGTTACATCGGTTGGGAATCACCTCTACATACGATGCGTGCCCGTAATCAGGGGTTTTTAAAGGCGGTTGAGGAGTTTGGGGTTTCCAGAGATGAAATTCAAATACGTAAATGCGCTCGTAATCCGGAAAGCAGTTACCCTATAACAAAAGAGTTGTTAGCCGACTTTGAGCCAACAGCATTTTATATTGACCAAAATACCATTGCGGATGGGGTAGTGAAAGCAATTCGTGATGCCAAATTAAGGATCCCCCAAGATATTTCAGTGCTTATTCACGGCGAGCCAACTTGGGCGGTGATGAATATTCCGGAGTTTACCTGTATTGCTCTGCCTGATTTCGAAATCGGATCTGAGGGTGCCAAGTTGCTTATTGGAAAACTGGAAGGGGCATCCCATAAACCTAAAGAGATCTATTTATCCGGTGAAATTGTCGAACGGGCTTCGGTTCGAAAATTAAGTTAAGCGAGGGGAGGTGAGTAGGAGAAAGGAGCAAAAGCTACAGGATAAATTAAATTTAAGGAGGAATTTTGGATGAAAAGGTTAGTGCAAGTTTTAATGTTGTTGGTCCTTATTGCGGTCCTGGCGATTTCGCCGGTAACCAATGCGAATGACGCGTTTCCCCGTAAAACGGTGGAATTTGTAGTTCCTTGGGCGGCTGGTGGCGGCGTTGACACTCTAATGCGGGCTATTGCAGCTGTCTTCCCGAAGTATGCCAATAATGAACAGATGATCATCAAAAACGTACCGGGTGGCGGCGGAGCCATCGGCTTTAATGAGGCGGCAAAGGCCAGACCGGACGGGTACACCCTGACGTCCGGTACTACTCCATTGATTACGAAGATTCATATGACACCGGTCCCCTTTGGACTGGAAAGTTTCGAACCGGTGATGCTGTTTGCGGATATTCCGTGCTACATAATGGTTCCGACGGATTCCCCCTACCAAAACCTCCAGGATTATGTGGCGGATGCCAAAAAACGCCCCGGCAAAATCACCCTTGGCAACTCCGGTGCGGGCGGTGGTAATCACCTGGTTGCTTTAGCTTTTGAACAGTATGCTGGAATTAAACTAAACCATATTCCATTTGAAGGTGGCGGTAAATCGTTTACGGCTTTAATGGGTAAACATGTTGACTCTGTGATTGGATCTTCTCCGGAAGGGATTCCGCAGGCCTTAGCGGGAGAATTACGGATTCTAGGAATTTTTGGCGATCAACAGCTAGCCCAGTTCCCGCAGGTGTTAACCGCTGCGCAGCAAGGTTTTGACTTTACAGGGACCATGTGGCGGGGAATTGTGGCACCCAAAGGAACACCGAAAGCGATCATTGACCGGCTTGATCAAATCTTTAAAAACTGCATGAATGATCCGGAATTCATGAAGAGAGCGGAAGAGATGACCGCACCGCTTAAATACATGGGTCCTGCCGAGTTTGGAGAGTTCATGAAAACGGAAGACGTCCGTTGGAAAGAGTTAATCATCAACAGCAAACTGGGAGATCGTTATAAAAACCTTTATTAATAAGATACATGAAAAAAGCGGGAGCCGTGCTCGGCTCCCCTTTTCAAAGGCGGTGTAATCATGACTAGATTAGAAGAAGTATGCATTAAAGAAGCAAGAATCCACAAACTCCTAGACGAAAAAGGGCTAAACGGTATTTTACTGAAAAAGCAAGCCAATTTCTCTTGGTTTACAGCCGGGGGTTACAATGTGGTCGGGATTGCCGCAGACCATGGCGTTACTACCTTGTTGATTACCAAGAATGGACGCTACATTATTGCCAACAAGATTGAAGCCCGGAGAATGATGGATGAAGAAAATTTAGAGGCTTTGGGCTTTCAATTGTTGGAGTACCCGTGGGCTGAGAATCGGGAAGGGGAGCTGATTCAGGAAATTTGTGGCGATTTAACAAAGGTCGGTGCCGACGGCAGTTACGGTGAATGTCCCAATTTAGAAGGGGAAATTAAAAACCTCCGTTATTCGTTGACGGAGAATGAAGTTGAGCGGTATCTTTTTTTAGGAGCAAAACTGGCGAAAGCCGTCGAAAAGGTTTTATTAGGAGTTAAACCCGGTGATACCGAATGTGAAATTGCTGGTCGGGTCAGTATGGAACTCTGGAAAGACCGGATTGATCCCACCGGGTTCATGGTGGCGGCGGACGAGCGAGTTTACCTATACCGCCATCCAATTCCCACCGAAAAGATGGTTAAACGGCATGTTATGTTATCGGTGAATGCCCGGTACAAAGGTTTAATTACGACTATTACGCGCATTTTACACTTTGGGCAGCCCGAGCCGAAGCTGTTAAAGCAGTTCCGGGATAATGTCGAAATTGAATGCCGGATGATTGCCGCGACTAAACCTGGCGCTAAGGTAACCGTTCCTCTAGAAACCGCAATCAATGGTTACAGGGAAATGGGCTATGGTGATGAATGGCAGTTTCACCATCAAGGCGGTGCCATGGGCTACCTGTCCCGTGATCTTAGAGTAACGAAAGAAAACAAGGAAATTGTCCAAGAAAACCAAGCTTTCTGTTGGAATCCTTCGATCGCTGGCACCAAGTCGGAGGATGGCTTTATTGCGACCAAGCAAGGACCATTGATGATTACCCGGCCGGTAATTTTCCCGACGGTGCAATGTGCAATAAACGGAATTCAATTTACCAGGCCTGATCTTTTAATTATCGATTAAGATTCACCGGGTTTCCCGATGAGGAGGTTTTATAATGAACCAAATCGGTGTTGCGCTTGTTGGCTGCGGAATGGTGGCGGACACCCATCTGATGGCTTTAAAGGAGATACCTATGGCCAAAATTTGCGGGGTTTGGAACCGGACACCGGAAACAATGATCGAGTTTGCTAAAAAGTATAGCGTTAATACTTACCAAAGCTACCAGGCGTTATTAGCGGATCCGCAAGTTAATACCGTAATCATTACTTTACCACCGGCCTTACACGTCGATTACGGACGGCAAGCGGTCAATGCTGGGAAAAATGTTATTTTAGAAAAACCAATAGATATTGACCCTAAAAAAGCCCGCCGGTTAATTGCGGAATGCCGGGGAAGCAATTTAAAACTAGCTGTTATTTTCCAGAACCGCTACACGGCAGCGGCACAAAAGGTCAAGGAGGCCTTAGACCAAGGAGTACTGGGGAGAATTATCCTTGCCGATGCTTACGTTAAATGGTATCGCTCTCCTGAGTACTATAAGAGCAGTGCCTGGCGGGGGACTTGGGAGGTCGAAGGCGGGGGCGCCTTAATTACCCAAGCGATCCATACTATTGATTTGATCCAGTGGTTTATGGGCGGGGCTGCCAGTGTTTACGGGCGGATCAAAACGGCATTCCATAAAATCAACACGGAGGACCTGGGCGTGGCGATTGTTGAATATAAAAATGGGGCACTCGGTGTAATTGAAGGCTCGACAGCGGTGGCACCCGGTTTTAAGGAACGGATTGAGCTACATGGGGAGAAAGGGACGATCGTTTTAGAAGGGGGTAACATCAAAGAATGGAAAGTGGAGGGACATCAGGAAAGCCGCTATGTGGCTACTGAAAAGGTTTCTTACGGCGATTCGAATTCTCCGGCGATCTCCTATGTTAATCATCAGGCTCAGTTAGCGGAGACTTTCCAGGCTTTTCTCCGCAATGAAGAGCCTTTGGTCAATGGGGAAGAAGGATTAAAATCTCTGGAGATCGTCAAAGCGATTTATGCCTCGTCCAAGTCCGGCCAGAAAATTACCTTATAGGGAGGAAGAACAATGAAAAAATGGGATCGCCTCGCGGCGCTTGTCTTATTCCTGATCGGGAGCGCAGCGGCTTGGGAAGCAATAAAAATTGGTTACGGCAGTTTCCGCATGCCTGGGCCAGGGTTTTACCCCTTTTGGCTGGCGGTAATTTTAGGAGTTGTTGCCTTGATTTATTTCCTTAATAACTTAGGGAAAGATCCACAGGTTGTTGCTTTATGGGAAAAGGGTATCTGGATCCGCCCGTTAATGGCGATTATTGTAATGCTCGGTTACGGCTTACTCCTTGACAAGTTAGGATTTATTCTTGACACGTTCCTGCTCTTCCTAATCTGGCTTCTAGTGATTGAACGGGAAAAACTGTTGACGGTAGCTCTGGTATCGATTATTGGGACAACCGCTGTTTATCTTTTATTTACCGTTCTCTTACAGGTGCAGTTACCAAAGGGCATACTTTTTTAAGGGGGAAATGAGAATGAACGGATTTGAAGGTTTAATGCATGGTTTTGCTTTAGCAATTACCCCAACTAATCTCTTGTTCGGATTTCTCGGGACGCTGCTTGGCACGATGGTCGGTGTTTTGCCCGGTTTGGGCCCGGCAGCCACCATCTCTTTGCTTTTACCCATGACCTACGCTTTGGGTTCGCCGATTACTTCGATTATCATGATGGCCGGAATTTATTACGGTGGAATGTATGGGGGTTCAACCACTTCGATTCTATTAAACATTCCTGGCGAATCAGCTTCGGTGGTGACTTGTATTGACGGTTATCAAATGGCGAAAAAAGGACGAGCCGGGGCCGCGCTTGGCATTGCAGCCATTGGTTCCTTTGTAGCAGGGACGGTCGGGGTCATCGGTCTAACTTGTATTGCGCCACCGCTCTCCCGTTTTGCGCTCCAGTTCGGCCCGGCGGAGTATGCTTCGCTAACCACTTTAGGTTTAATGTTGGCCGCCTATTTAACCGGAGAATCAATTATTAAAGGCCTTGCCATGGTGATCCTTGGCTTGTTTTTAGCGACCATCGGTTTAGATCCGGTCACTGGTAATCTACGTTACACTTTTGGCACGATGATTCTCCAAGACGGTTTGGACTTTTTAACCTTAGGGATGGGGATCTTCGGTATCGGGGAAATCTTAAGCAACCTTGAACAGAAAATGTCTTCTCAGTTAGTGACGACCAAGATCACAAATATCTGGCCGACGGTGAAGGATTTCGCGATGGCGAAATGGGCAATTGTAAGAGGTTCGTTAGTTGGGTTTTTTGTCGGACTGCTACCGGGTGGCGGGGCGGTCATCTCGTCAATGCTGTCCTATGCCGTAGAGAAAAAGGTGGCTAAAAATCCGGAAGAATTTGGGCAGGGTGCGATCGAGGGAGTTGCCGGGCCAGAATCGGCAAACAATGCGGCCGCGAGCGCTTCGTTTATCCCCATGATGACATTGGGGATTCCCGGCAACCCGGCCATTGCAATGATCTTTGCCGCCTTAATGATACAAGGGGTAATGCCTGGCCCCCTCCTAATTAAGGAACATCCTGATCTATTTTGGGGAGTCGTTGCCTCGATGTATATCGGGAATGTTATGTTGCTAATCCTGAACTTGCCTTTGGTTGGGATGTGGGTACAACTCTTAAAGGTCCCTTATTCCATCTTAGCGCCAATCATTGTGATGATCTGTTCGATCGGGGTCTATAGCATGAAATATAATAGTGGTGATGTAATCATGATGTTTATCTTCGGGGTCGTCGGTTACATCCTGCGAAAGTTCCAGTTTGACCTTGGCCCATTGCTGCTGGCCTTTGTTCTTGGCCGTTTACTGGAAAGCTCATTAAGCCAAGCCTTGCTGATTTCCGGTGGCGATTTTTCTATTTTCTTCACTAGACCGATTTCGGCAACAATTCTCTCCTGCACAGCACTGATGATTTTAATGCCGTTCTTCACCAGGCTAGTAAGGAAATTTAGAAAGAGTGGTTCTGGAGTGTCCGCTTAAAGTCGATTAGTTATCGGTTCTTTCTGTCTCCTATATCGAGAGACAGAAAGAACCAATCCTGCTTGCAAAGCTTGCCATTCATCGGAATCCGAACTTTTAATATTGACTAATCTTTTAACTCGTGCTAAAATAAACTTTGCTATGGAGGAGTGTCCGAGTGGTTTAAGGAGGCGGTCTTGAAAACCGTTAGACCGAAAGGTCTCGTGGGTTCGAATCCTACCTCCTCCGCCAGACTAGAGACTAGAAGATAGAGG
>ENA-UOOK01000096-UOOK01000096.1-fermentation-metagenome-genome-assembly--contig:-NODE-96-length-94361-cov-16.193508_pt1 | contig 94361 bp, 167 predicted proteins | sample MGYA00245777_ERZ724023 | MGnify/ENA primary metagenome ERZ724023 (study PRJEB28704, sample SAMN03018312) | fermentation metagenome | biome: anthropogenic terrestrial biome; feature: soil; material...
GTTCGGAGATGAACAACAGCGCCGTCATATCAAGGCGCAGCACTAAAGAGAAACTTTCTTTTGCTGCAAGAGCCAACTATCCGGTATTTTCCGCGATTGACCCGCAGGTATGTTATTCTCTTCCTAAGAGGCAGATTTCCAATGGTATAGTCGATACTTTCTGCCATGTTCTTGAGCAGTATATGACATATCCCACCCAATCTTATATTCCCGAACGTTTTGCAGAATCGATACTTGTAACATTGAGAAATATAGGTCCTAAATTAATGGAAGATAATTCGGATTACGATCTTTGTGCCAACTTCATGATGTGCGCAACTATGGGTCTTAACGGATTTATTTCGATGGGGGTTCCTCAGGATTGGGCAACACATATAATCGGACACGAATTGACAGCTATTTACGGTCTTGACCATGCTGTCACACTTGCTATTGTGGGGCCGTCATTGTTAAGGACGATGAAAGAGGAAAAGCGTGAAATGCTTTTGCAATATGCAGACAGGGTGTGGAATATCTCCGGGAAAAGTGAATTTGAGCTTATCGATGAAGCGATTGATGCAACACAATATTTTTATGAAAGGGTGGGTATCAAGACTCATTTGAGCGATTACGGTATCGGTGATGAAAATTTTGACGAAATTGCAGGAAGATTTTCGAGAAGAGGTTGGAATCTCGGTGAAAGAGAGAGTATTACTCCGGATAAGGTACTTGAGATATTAAAAGGTTGTCTATAATGGAATATATCAAAACCGCTATTGATGGGCCGATGATTATCGAGCCTAAGGTATTTGGAGACAAAAGAGGCTATTTTTTCGAATCTTTTTCATTGCGTGACTTTGAGGAGAATGTCTGTCCGATCAGTTTTGTACAGGACAACGAGTCGTTTTCTGCCAAAAAAGGAGTTCTGAGAGGACTTCATTTTCAGAAGGGTGAATTTGCACAGGCCAAGCTGCTCAGGGTGGTTCAGGGAAAGGTGCTTGACGTGGCAGTTGACATTCGTCCCGGATCTTCCACCCTCGGACAATATGTTTCTGTAGAATTAAGAGAAAATTTGTAAGAGGCAAATATAAATATATACTTCAATTAGTATTAGAAGGGATTCCACCTGTGAAAGTAAATAAAGAAACTGGTGAAATAAAAAATGATATAGGTAATGGAAAAGTAGGACTAGATATTGGAACTCAAACTTTAGCTTATGTATCTGATTATGATGTTAAATTATTAGAATTAGCACCTAGAGTACAAAATATAGAAAACGAGAAAAGAAGAATACAAAGATATATGGATAGAAGTAAAAGAAGTATGAATCCTGATAATTTTAGAGAAGATGGAACTATAAAAAGAGGAATTAAATTAGAATGGAATTTTTCTAATAGATATATTAAAGCTAAAAATAAACTTAAAGATTTATATAGAAAACAAGTTGATATAAGGCACTTAGACCACAATATATTAGCTAATGAAATATTAAGAAATGGTAATATAGTATTAGTTGAAACTATGAATTATAAAGGACTTCAAGCTAAAAGTAAGAAAACAACAATTAATGAAAAAACTAAAAAATATAATAAAAAGAAACGTTTCGGGAAAAGCCTTGCAAATAAAGCACCAGCTATGTTTTTAACAATACTTCAAAATAAACTTAAAACAAAAGGTGGACAATATAAAAAGATAGATACATGGAATGTTAAAGCATCACAGTATAATCACTTAACTGGTGAATGTAATAAGAAGAAGTTAAGTCAAAGATGGAACTATTTTAAATATAAAAATCAAAATATTAAAATACAACGTGATGTGTATAGTGCATATTTAATTAAAAACGTAAATGATGATTTAAAAAGTATAAATGATATACAATGTACTAAAGATTTTGATAAATTTTTAGGCTTGCATAATAAAGAAATACTTAGACTAAGTGTGAAAGAAGATAACATAAGTAGTATGGGAATATAAAAATTAATAAGAAAATGTCTTGAAACGGGCATTATACTATCGTTAATTCTTTCAATAGAAAGATTGATAGTGAAAGTCTTAGAGAAAATAATTAGTCTTTATATCTTTCGAGATATATTGGAAGTTATTTAGCATCTAAGAACCCCTTGCCTTTAGGCTTGGGAGTTTCAGATTGTATATTTCATTTCTTGTCACTTTCACACCTTGTTTTCCCATTATCCCATCTTCCTTTCCAAAAATAGTTTTTAGGTGATACTATTATATAATTTTTATATCAACCTTTCAACTATAAAATAAAAAGCATAGAAATTAATCTATGCTCTAATTTTCTATATCGCTTTCTTCCTCTGGTGTACTTTCTTCATCTGCTGCGATTGGTATACTCTCCTCTTGAGGTACCTGTTCCTTTACTTTTTCTACCCCATATTCGCAACTATCATCATCTTTTACATGAGTGTCTTTCCATTGTATAGCCTTAAAGTAGCATACACGCCCATCTTTTCCTACTTCACTTTTTCTACAATCTTTACATTGCACCATTCTTAATTACCTCCATCTTTTCATTTCTCTACTTTCTCATATGTCTTTGCAAATATATCAGATTTGCAAGGGTAAAATTCATTGTTAACCCCTTTTATAATGTAATCTCCTTTGCTAGCTAACATTTTTCCTTCAAGGGTATTTATTTTTAATTCGCCGCAGCTATAACTATAACCACCACAATTAATGAATTTGTCTATTTCATCTATGTTTTTTCCGGTCCATTGTTTAGCCTCTATTGTTACTGGTTTCTTTCTGTATTTAGCCATTATTTCACCTCTTCCGTATATAAAATCCCCATTAATCTTTCATACTGCCACTTATATAGTACCCCATAATCATAAGCCATGCTTATAAGCCTAGGTATATGTTCCTTTTTACATCTTCTTTTTAAAATATAATAACTATAGAATTTATACCAAGGCATTTTACGATTAAACTCTGCAATATCTACAATGACATAATCTATTTTTCTTCCTAATCTTTCAAACATATTTATGACCTCTCTTGTTTAATTAGCTTTAAAGTTATATATAGGCTTTATTACTTGAAGTACGTCTACTGTATCATGTATATTTCTGATAATTTCTTCCATAGGTTTATAAACCATAGGACTTTCATCTATTGTATTTTGATTTACAGATGTGGTATATATATCTTTCATGCTGTTTTTAAACTCATTTAAAGAAACTTCCTTTTTAGCTTTACTTCTGCTCATTATTCTTCCTGCTCCATGGGGTGCCGAACAATTCCATTCTGAATTTCCTTTGCCTATACAAATCAAACTTCCATCTCTCATATTCATAGGGATTATTACTTTCTCGACTTCCTTTGCAGATATAGCACCTTTCCTTAAAATCATTTTCTCTATGTCTATATAATTGTGGATGGTAGTAAAATTCTCTAATAGAGTTAAATTCATATTCTTTATTATTTCATCCGCTATAGCTTTTCTGTTCCACGTTGCATATGATTGAGTTATTTGCATATCATTTATATAATATTTCATGTCTATTCCGGTTATATAAGCAAGTGATTTATTTATCTTAGGTTTACTGATTCTTGCCAATTCTTTATGAATATCTTTTTGTCTGCCTTCTGATTTTAATTTTTTTATAAGTACTTCTTTTTCTTTTTTAGTATCTGTTAAATGTTTATATCCTAAATTTTGATAATATTCAGCTACTTGTTTCCCTAAACATCTACTTCCTGAATGTATAACTAAGTATAAATTTTCGTCACTATCCTTATTTACTTCTATAAAATGATTTCCACCGCCTAGAGTTCCAACACTTAACATTGCTCTTTCTAAATTTATATGTTTTTCACAAGCCAAATCTTTTAAAGGCACATTTTTTATATATTTATGTTCTTTAACTCTTATATTGAATCCAGAAGGAATATATTCTCTTATTACTTCATCAAGCTTTCTTAGATCAATTTCTTTTTCTTTTAACTTGCAAACATACATTCCACATCCTATGTCTACGCCTACTAAATTAGGTACTATTTTATCTTTTATAGTCATTGTAGTTCCAATTGTGCATCCTGCTCCGGCGTGAACATCTGGCATTATTCTAATTTTGCTATCTTTACAAAATTCTTGATTACACAATTCTATTATTTGACTTAAAGCTTCTTTTTCTATATTATCAGTATATATTTTAGCTGAATTATATTTTCCTTTAACCTCAATCATGCCTTCACTCCCCTAATGTATTGTTTTTATTTCTTTCAGCCCATACCTCTTCAAGTGTATATCTCTTGCCATCATCCCTTTTTTCTCTTTCTTCTAGCATTTCAGTTATTTCTATATCTTCCTCAACGTTTCCAATTATTTTGCTAGCTTCTTCTAATATGTCTTTCATGTAAACACCTCCTTTGCATACAATAAGAATGAAGATATAAACACTATTACGGTTGTTATCCCAAATATCATTCTCATTGTAAATTTAATTCTAGTGCCTCTTTTGAAAGGCACGTTTTCTTTACTTTTGGTTATAACCATATACGCCAAAGATACAAACCAGATTATTTGTATTATGAAAAGTATCATTTTTCCTATATTAATCAACATTTTATTTTCTCATGTTTGACAATGTTTGTTTTATCATTAATTTGTTGTTCAAAGTCTTTTATGTATTCTTTTAATTTTTCTTCAAATTCTTTTGTTTTATTCCATCCACACGATTTCATTTCAGGGCAAAAACCATTTCTATATATACATTCAGGAACACATACAGTATATAATTCAGGTTGTTCTTCTTTAATACTTTTTAATACTTCTTCCCATGCTTTTTTAGTTTCTTTACTAGCTTGATTACATAATCTTTTTCTGCTTATATTAATTATTGCTTGAGCATCTGCTTCACATTCATGTTCAAGTAATTCAGATTGTTTTAATTCATTTCTGTCTATTCCAGTTCTATCTGTCCTTTGAGTTCTGACCCAGTGTTCAATACCAAATTTATGTCTTACAAACCTTTATACCCTCGGTTTCCCGATATTTATTAGGGGAGTAGACTATATCACCAACTCAAAAAGTTGCTCCGCTTTTCGGAATAAGGACTTTCACCTTATTCCTACTCCTTTAAGGATAGTCGTTTGATTACTGTGTGTTTTTATTTTTTTATTTATATATAAAATGCCAACCTTTATGTGTCTTTAATTGTTTATTTAATACTTTACCAATTGTTCTTGCTGTTAGATTGAATTGTCTTGCACATTCGTTTTGATTATCAAATTCATATGTATTTCCTTCTGGACTAATTGCAATAAATAATTTCTTTTTAGATGGTTGATTACTTTTATTTATATGAGTTTCAACAAAGAGACAAGTATCTGGTGAATATAATTTATTTCCTTTTATTTTTAAATCTTTATCAAGTTGTATTTTTCCTAAAAGATACGTTTCTTCATTAAAACCTTTTATATTTTTAATATCTTTAATATAGTTATCAAAACATAACCATTCTTTACATACTTTAACTCCTTTACCACCATATGATTTATATTCTATTGAATTAGAATTATAACAACGTTCAATCATTGCGTACCATCGTTTAAATGTAATTTTATTAAATAATGGATGTCTACTATTAGATTTACCTTTGCAAGCTACTCCATATATATTTTTCGCAAAATTATCTTTAACATTACCTTTTCTTAAATTTCTTTTTTCAACTATCTTCTCTGCTCCAGTCTCAATAAATTTAATTTTATAATAATATTCTGTTTTTATGCTATATTCTTCTGATAATACAATGAAATTTTGACCAATTTTATTTGTAAAAATTAAACCTATTATATTTTCTTTTTTACCTTTACTTATAAAAATCACCTCAATCTATTTTTTTATTATTTATAAAAACACACAATAACACAGGATTATCATGCTATTATTTAATTATTATAATAGTTTAGATTTTCCCTGTTAGCAGAATTATTAATAAGTTATTTCCCACTTAAAACTTGATGCTAATTCCACACCTAGTATCTACTAGTTAACGGAGTTATTCGATATACTTTACAGTATAAAGCCACCTTATTTTTGATGGACACTTATCCATGACTTTAAACCATACCATTTCCAATCTATATGTAATTTTCTTATAGGTGAATGTTCAGCTAATAGTATACTTTTTTTCCATTTAGATGAAGGTTCTTTGGTTCCTTCTTCCATATGTATAGTTGTTCGCGCTGCATCTGCTATCTCTCTCCAAGTACCTTTAATGCCTTTTAATAATACTTTCATTTATTTTCTCTCCTCTCTATACTTATGATAAGTAGGGTTTCCGCTTCAAGTTCCTTTAACCGCTTAAATTCAGAATCGTTTATATTCATTTTTTCTCCTTCCACAAGATCGCTAAAACGACCTTTAGCGATCCTATAACCTTTATTACATTATTTTTGAATTGTATGTTATTCCACTAATCAACGTTTTTCAACTCAACTGGAATCCACATCTTAGGATTGTAATTAAGTGAATACCGGTATTTATCAACATTCTTAAAGTTCTTCTGTTCGACCACATAGGTTACATTATCACTTAGTCCAATAAAATGTTTTTGATATGTCCCATCGGAATTTTCTACAGTAACTTCTAATTGGTGTTCATCTGTATCAACTTTAATGGACAATTTACCAGTCATTTGGAAAAGAACATCACCTTGAATACAATTAATAACCGTTAGTTGTCTAACCACATTAAAATTATCTGCCTCCTGCGACAGATTATAAGACACTCTATCTGATTCATTGCATCCGGTAAAAGAAAATAATATCCCCATTGTTATAATTATTATTGCTAATTTCTTTTTCATTTTTACTCCTCACTCCTTCGCTTTATTTTCATTTCATGAGCTTATCTTCTCATTATTTCATTGGCTACCGATGCTATTAGATCAGGTAGCCATATAAACATATATAAAACCCCTGCCAATACCCTTCCTATCTTATATCTAAAAGGCATCCTAAAACCTATCATGAAACCTGTAACTAAATAGAAGTATAAGAGTATATATATTATGTATTTCACTTCTGCATCCTCACTTCTTCTCTTATCTCATGCGCAACATTAATAGCCTTATTCATATCAAATTCATAGTTTTTACATCTTGTAAATTCATCCAACACAATAGATTTTAAGATACATTTACTATTTTCGTTACATTTACAACTTTTGGTATTACATTCAATCATTTAATTCACCCCTCAATTCTCTAATTTTTTCTTATAACTTCTCATTCCTGTAAAAGCTGTTGCGCTCCAACCTATAAACATAACCATTAATAAAAAGTTTCCCATCAAGATAGCTACATTACTACATTTAATCCATTGATTCCTAAAACATAAAAATAAAGAGAAGGTTATTATAAAACCGATAATATTTTTTACAAACCAACCTTTATATAGCCTGACCGCTACTAAAGAAGCTTGAATTTCATTTTCTTTCATATGCTTAACCCCTCACCAATTCATCTACAGTACTTTTAAATTCCTCATAGCTATCATAAAGTTTTTCACATTCTTTATACCACATATGTAATACCTTGGTGCCTACTTCCCCATCCTTCTTTATTACAGAAGCTTTGCAGTACTTTTCCTGAAGTTCATACACAACCCCCGCTCCACGATCATCCTTAACTACATTTCCTGATTTGATTCCATATTTTCTGTATATTTTTTCTTCTTCAAGTTCTTTATTCGCCTTTTCTAGCTCCTGTATTTTCTTTTTATTTTCATTTAAGCACCAACCTATTTGCTCTATTGTAAATTCCGATAAATCCATTTAATCACCTTCAATGCTTTGTAAATTTAGAATAATCTTTTATATAAGTAGCTATAGCAACACCCTCGCATATCAAGAAACCTATTGTACTCGCGAAGAAATATGACCGTAGCTGCATACTGTTTAATGAAAGTTTCCCTAAAAGCATACCCACTATATAAAGTATTGCGGTTACTATAATTAGTTTTTTATTGTATTTAAGTATTTTTTTGTATTCTCTTTCTATATACTGATTCTTCATTTATTCACCTCTTTTCAAAATATGAGAATAACATAAAAATTTTAAATCTCTTTTGGTTAAAATTTGAGGTAGATGTAATTCATTCACGCAGCATCTATATTTATTTCCGTTAAAATTTATAATTTCATTTTCCTTTATTATTTCTTTCATACTTTTCTACCACTCTTTCTTTAACTATATCTAACGTGGTCCATCCTGCTAAATTGCTTTCTATTCTCTTACCACAATCCAAACAATATCTATAGCTATGTTCTATTGCTTGAACAGTTCCAAAATGAGAATTATACTTTACACCTGTGTAATAATAATGTTTTTCTCCTAAATTTATATGGTTACAGAATATGGATTTAATTTTATATATTAATTTCCCCACCTACTCACCTCTATATCAAAAATTCATGTAATGCCCAAACAGGATAAGTTATACCATAAACTATTAGATACATTACATTTAAAATACACATCAATATGCAGAATCCGAATCTCTTCAATAATCCTTTATCTGTCATATATTTTTTATGGTGCTTCAACTTATAATGGTAATGAACTTTCAAGTCAAATAAATATTCATAATACATAAAATTATATATGTGCTTATTGGTTTTTATATCTTTGTTACATATTCCACAATCGGTTCTAATGTAGTTCAATATTATTCATCACTCCGCTTCCATATAGAAGTCACACTCTTGGCAACACACTATGTCTTGTTCTTCATCTTCATTTGATAGTTGACATTCAAATTCTGCTTCTTTGCAATCACAATTATATAAAGTACAGTATTTATCCATTAATTACTCTCAATCCTTTCTTGAATTTTTAGAATACTTTGCATTGCAGAAAGTTCATTACTAAGAGCATCCAACATTATCTTGCTTGATTTATATGTTTCAGCCGCCAAATCCCTTTTAAATTTAAGTTCTGCTGTGTTTCCTCTTGCCAAATCAGGAATAAGTGTTACACTCATACCCTGTGTTTTAAGTTTTATAATCTCCTTAGATAAGGCAATTCTATATTCTTTTTCTGCTGTAGCATACTCTTTAGCTTTCTTTGTTATTGCATTTGCTCCACCTTCAAGCCTTTTGGCGGTCTTCCAAATAGCTTCGGTAAGTTCTATTGTTTCTACAGCCATATATTCACCTTCTTTTATAAGGATTAATGCTTAATATCCACATATCCTTTTTATGATTATCAGGATTAAAAGTTTTAACTCTCCCATCTCCTATTTCTCCTATGCCTATAGTCCCATCTACACAGTTAAATATTTCTATATTTTTATTGGCCGTATTTTTAAACTCTGATTTACGATTTCTCTTTAAATGCTTTATTGCTTGTTCTGTTGTAAACATGCACTCACCTCAATCCTTAAATATTACTTCTCCCTTAGTTCCAGGAGTATATTTTACTTTACAACCTATCTTTTCATATTCTTCTATTAGTTCTTTATCTGATTTAGAATGTAAAGCATTTGTAAGTTCTTCCAACATTTTATCTTTATCCACTGTTACTTGTTCGTCTTCTACAACTTGAGTTTTAGCAATTACTGTTATATATGAATTGCGTTTTATCCATCTTTCCATAACTCCCAAATCCCCAAATGGTTTCGCTTTTCTACCTTCCCAGTCTGCATAAATTAACCAATATTTAACTTTTGATGTTTGTTTATTCGCTTTATTGTTCTCACTTTGATTAGCAAGTGTTATTAATTCATTTATTCTTCTTTTATCAAAGATTCTATTTGTATCTATTTTACATACATATTCCTTCTTCTTATTATCAAAAATTCCAAATTGAGTTTTATCTAAAGTATATCTTTTGTCATTCCTCACTTCATTTATAGCCTGTTCAACATCCTTTTCAGTCAATCCTACTTCTTCTGCAAATTCATTACATGCTTTTATTGCTTTACTCCATTCTTTCACAATTACACCTCATTTCTTTTTCACTTCTTTCCCGTTTCTTTTCTTTATCTATGTTTAGAAAAGAAATTATTCTATAATGATTGTCTTACAATTAGGACATACCCAATGTTCATCTAAAATATTTTCCTCTTCATCACATACAAAGTCTTTTAGTAAATCTCCTACAAACCCTTGCCATTCACATTTAGGACATTTTATGTGCTTGTATGTTCCAATCAACTCCAAATTACTCATGTTCGCACCTCTTTATTTAATCTTTTATAAACATCATTAATTATTGCTTTTTTACTTTTCTTAGTAGATGTTTCTGCTAGATTCAGAAATTTAATCTCATCTACGTTTTTAAATCTTTCTTCACAACATATTGCAATGTCTGAATATGGCTCTCCACAGTATTCTATAATTGAACATTCTCCGCAACGCATATATAATTCATCTATTTTCATTTTTTTCATTCTCCATTTCGTCAGCGTAAATTCCTTCTGTACATCCCCATTTATTTCCTCTCCAAAAGCAATATTTACCACTTAAAATAGGATGTTCTTTACATTCTAAGTGATATGGTCCTATGCAAGTAGCATGATATACTCCGTTGGCGATATTTTCATATTTAGCTCTGTCTTTTTCTTTAACTATTACTGGATTGCGGTGTGTAACCCTTATAATAGCTTCGTCTCCTTTTTCTAATCTTGCTAATGGCATACCACTGTCATATTCTATATTTTTCATTTAATTATCTTCTCCTAATATTGAATGTTCTTCATCCTCCACAGGACATTTTTCTATTCCTGCTTTAATTAATAATTCCTCAAATTCTTCATCTGGCATATTCTCAATAGCTTTATCAAATTCATCAAAGTATTTATCCATATCCATATTATCTCTTCCTTATAATTTCTTTTATATCTTCCAACACTTCTCCAATTTTTCTATTGGCGTCTACCATGTAATTGCAAAATACCCATTTAAAAGCCTTTATATCATGGTTTATTCTTTGTTTTATTTCTCCATCTATATCTCCCCAATCATGAGGTTCATGCCATATACAAGGGCTATTATCGTGTTTTCTATGCCACATTCTGCAAGCCCTGATCCATCTTTCTGTTTTTAGATATATGATTACTATTTCCGCATCTTTAACCCTTTGTATTAAGTCTTCTATACCAGCAGGATCTATTACATATATTGAAGTTCCTCTGCATTGGTATTGCTCTTTTGTAGCAAAATAATGTTCTCCATTATAAAATGTATAAGCTATTATTGGAGTGAATTTCTTTTCTTCCGTTAAAATATATTTTACTGCTTCATCCTTTGTAATTGAGTTCAAATCAAACTTAGGAAGATATCTGTCTAGTATTTCATCTCTACTCACAAAAGTATGGCCATATTCTCCCTCATACCTTGGTTCCCTAGTTGTATAACTCTTTATTATGTTATATCCTTCTTTTTCTAACTCTTGGCACAATGTAGTTTTACCAGAGCCACTTTCTCCCACTAAACATATTATTTTATCCATTATATTTCCTTGCTTTCTGCTATTTCACATACTACTTTCCAGCAACACTCTAATGCTGTATCTCCAACAAACTCAAGATCAGGTTTGAATTGCATCATGCTTTTAAAAGCCTTAATATTCCACGTTTCTTTATTTTCTAATTCTAAAAAGTTATTTATGCCAATATATTTATATCCTTTGCCTATAATGAATTTTCTTAGTTGCCCCTCTGTAAGTAACGGAATAATATTAGGTTCATATATAGAACTCCAACATAAGCATTTACCTATATAAAATACTCTGCCAACGTCTATATTTTCTTTTCTTGTATCCATTACACTATCTATAGGGAGCTTAATTTGTTCTTTATCTAAATAAACCCAATCACATTCTTGTAAGTTATTTTCACACCATTGTTTTAAAGAATTCTGTACTTTCTCTGGTTGCTTTTTAAACTCCTCTATACTTATAAAATCCATATACTTACTCCTTTTCCGATTCTCCAAAAGCTTTCTCAAACATTGTTTCAAGTATTTGTAAGCATTTAAGTAATTCCTCGTCAGTTTTCTTTGAATAGTCTGGTCCATGTCCAGGTACAAATTTATATTTAGATAACCTTTTTAATATTTCTTCTCTACTTATTTTCTCCTTCATTGTTTTTACTCCTTTAGTTTTATTTCAGTCCTGCTTCATAAAACCTAAGTTCTTTTACCCTGTCATTGCAATAAAGTACTGGTGAATAATCACATTCTCCATAATCATTTCCCTCGAACTCGGCTTTAAAGAATTTGCTTATCATCTCTACGCTGTCCTCATATTCAATCTCTGTAGTACATCCGTCAATTTCCACATCTAACCAATGCTTATACAGGTTAAGCCATGTACCATAAAGATATGTTTTTTCCTCATAAAGTCTATTCCTGTAATCAATAAAATACTGCATACTATCTATTGCTTCTCTGTTTATATCAGGTTCTTTTTGAAATAAAATTTCTTTAAATCTTCTAAAGGGTATAAGAAAATTCATATAATTTTCCCTATTACTCTTTTTATTATTACTTTTTGTATTATTAATATTAGTATTATTTACCCTCCCAAATGGAGGTTTTAATTCCGCCCGATCGTCTGTTTTAATTCCTCCCAAAAGGCGGTTTTTAGATTTTTCAAGGGTTTGCGACTGTTTTTCTCTTAATCCCTGTAGTTTTATTTCCCCTTGTTCTAGTAAATTGGATATTAATTGAATGTTATTTACTATCTTAAAGTATCTCTTTGGTGGAATTCCTTTTATTTTATATTCAATTAATCCAAGCTTTTTTAATGTGGTAATAGCTTTTTTCTGTGTTTTTTCTCCAATGCACGTGGCTAATTGCAAATCATTTACAGTATTAAAGAAAAACCCTTCGTTATCTAATTCCTCTCTAATGTAAAAATAATTATATCTTGATAGCAATTCTGAATAAATGATAGTTTCATTTAACCCTATCGCATGAGATAAATTTTTGTTAATTACTATGCTGCCCTCTGCCCTGATAAGAGAATATAATGGACTTAAGTTTGACATTTCATTTCACTTCCTGCATATTAATGTTTCTTATACTACCTTTTCCACAACAAACTTTTCGCCCTCTGTTTTAAAAAGCAGTTGATCTCCTTCTTTTAATCCTAAAGTTTTTCTAACTTCCCCAGGAATAGTTACTTTAACACTGTTCCCATTTTTCTTGTTTCTTTGTATAATGGATGTTCCCATTGCCATACACTACACCTCCTTATATATCTTTATATACTTATTATACACTTTTCCACAGGAATTGTCCATTATACAATACAATTATTTTTTGTATAGTGTAATATAATAGACTACATTTTATTCAACGTGTAATATATTTAAAGCCCATTTAACTTCAAGCTTAGAAATGTATTCCAATCTATTTTGGATAGCAAATTCAGCACTCTATGCTTAATATAAGTACATTTGTAGAGTAATTTATCAATGGATTTATTTTATAAGGTGTGTTACAAAAATTTAACAATTAGAATCGAATTTAATAGATAAAGAATAGAGCTTATTTAAGTTGCTTAAGCTTTAAAGACGTGGGATTACACCTTTAAACAATAAAAATGTGTATATAAGGCTCTAAATTAAATTTAGACATAGAAAAAAGAGGGTTATTACTCCCTCTTGAACAAAAAAAGAAAAAGAATAAAGATAACCTTGTTCCTTTGGTCGGGTGAAAGGTTATCTTTTGCTAGAGATTGCTCTCTATAAAATATTATAGTATAGTTAAATATATTGTTCAAGATTTAATTAGGCATAAAAAGAGAGTTCTGTTCCCCTTCCTGGATGTTTTATAATAATTTTGCATTATAAACATTTAGCTATTTCTTTTAATTTTAACTGTATTTTTCTTATGATTGGCTTGGCTTCTTCTTTTATTACATGATTTTTAGCATATAATATTGTTCTGCCTGCAAAAATATCAAAAACATTCTCACTGTTTTCGCCTTTGCTCCAAACATAAACTGCATATGGCTTAATTTTGTCGATATCATAATATGGCAATATTTCTCTTGAAATTTTCACTAATTCGTCATATAAAAAATCAAACATGCTCAACTCTATCCCTCCTCACGTTTATAATAATTTTGCGTTGCTACACGAACTTAATAATAATTCTTTTTTATCCATTGCCTAAATGTATCTATTCTACAAGTTCTTGGTTTACCTGTACCATCTTCATATGTTATTTTAGTACCATTTGTATCTTCCATAATAGCTAACACAGTCCTCCAATGTCCTTTAAAATTTTTATATGTCTTGCCAATAATAATTTCGATTGGTTGTGTCTTTTTCATATAAATTCCTCCTTTGAAATAATTTTGGATTGTAACTTATTTTCTTTTTTTATTTCTCTCATGTATGGCATCTATCAATGTAATAGTTTTTTCAATGTTACCTATCTTTGTCATATTACGTTCACCCCACGTTTTTACACATTTAGGACAATAAATTGCGCTTCCGTAACTTCTCCATCCTTCATGGATAGTATTATTTACATTAGTTGCTGTATAGGTAAATCCTTTTATAGCACCACAGTTACTACACTGTACACGCATATTAACAACCTCCTTTTAAATTCGTAATAATTGTATATCGTTTTTACAACTTCGCTAAACTTCCGTTTAACGATCTTGGTTACCAACCTATGAATTTCTTTGAGCCATCACTATAAACATTAAATATATCTCCCATAAATAGTTGTTTATTAATTCTCACTGGAACTTCAAAATTATAATCGCTGGGTAAATTCTGGCAATAGTCATATGTGTATTGGCTCATTTCTACTGCAATAAGCTTTGTTTTTATTTTACTCACCCTCTTTTATGTTTGTATTTTAAAATATTTCTATCAAAGAGGGTTGTTAGCCCTCATATGTTATGGTCAAAATGGAATGTCCCCATCATCCACAGGTGTTATATCATCACCAAAAGGATTGTCATTGTTCATTTGAGAGTTATTTCCTTTCTGTGTTTTATCTCCCCATTCAAGGAATTGGACCTCTTCTGCCACAACTTCTGTTATATATTTTTTAGTACCGTCTTTAGCTTCGTAACTCTTAGTCTGGATTCTACCTTTAACTCCACACAATTTACCTTTGCCACTGTAATTCACAGTACTTTCAGCTTGCTTTCCAAAAATTGTTATAGGTATAAAATCTGCCTTTTTCTCTCCATCCTTCTTACCTTTTCTGTCAACTGCTAATGTTCCTGAAGCTACAGCAACCCCACTACCTGATAAAAATTTTAAATCTAAGTCTTTGGTCCAACGACCTATTAATATTGTACAATTCATTTAAATTACCTCCTTTATTGGTTCATATGACCATTTGTAACCTTTATGAGTTTTTCTTTTCCCTAAACAGCATTCAGAAATATGTCTATGATTAAATTTAGAATTTTCTCTGCTACATTGTATTGTAGAATTCCACACTTTAATAAGAGTGTTTTCTAGAGAATATTGATATACTGTTTTTGAAAGTTTTTCTGAAACTCTTTTATTATGAGTTCCATAATTACAATTATACTTGTTTGTACACCATTCTAAATTATCAATGCTATTATTTAATTTTTCTTCGTCTTTATGATTAACTTGTGGTAAATTTAAAGGGTTAGGGATAAATGCATTAGCCACTAATTTATGAACTTTAACAGTACGGTGTTTATTGTTTTTATGTAAACTGATCATTAAATATCCTCTATCATCTTTGCTTTGTTTTAGTATCTTTTTCTTAGTCACTATATAACCCCTCATAGCCTTTAATATCTTTCCAAATTTCTTTCATACAATCTCCTTCAATACTGTCTTATTCATTTTATCATCAACCTTTCAATTATTCCTTTTATTTGCAATGCTTTGTTCTGTGTATTACAGTGCTTTCGAACTCCCCATAAACCCTTTTTATTTCTCGTTCATCTTTTTTATTTTTCTCTTTTGCTTTTTCTCTAGCTATTTTCCTTAGTTCATCTAATTTTTCATCCGAAACCAAATTATTGAATCGTATATAATGAATTATTTCACTTAATTCATTTAGAACAGAAGTTTTTCTCTCTTCCATTTGGGTTGTCCTGTGCTGAATTTGAGTAATCATTTTTTTAATCTGTGAAGCTTCTTGAATGTAGCTATTTTTGTCAGCGATATTTCTTGCCCGTCTTGCTTTTTATTGCACTCCTGCATAGCTAGAAACATTTCCTGTTCTATATATCCATCTAGCATAATTGCCGTTCCGCATTTCCCACACTTGACTAATCTCATTATTTTCCACCTTCCAAAACCTTATATTTACTCTTTCTTTTCACTTTCTGTACTTTTCCTGTATCATTGTCTATTAATATTTCTTTATCACCCTCTTTATGGAGCGTATAAGTCGTTATCCCTGCATCTTCTATAAATTGTTCCCATACTCCCTTTTCACCATTTAGCACCGCTATTTTATCCATTACAGACGTATAATTAACTGTATATATCCTTAGTTCCATGTTCATGTATTCCCATAGTATCTCTAAAATACTGTCTGGACCTATTGGCTTATCCTGTGGTAGAGAATCCATGAACTTTTTAGTATAGAAATAATCTTTCATTTCCCATCTATCACCGTCATAAGTCTTTTCTATAGGGAATAAATTTATAAGCTCTGGCGGTGTAAGCTGTCCTATGAAGTAATTTACAATCTGTATAAGTTGAAGCAATGTTTCAATCCCTTCTTGAGTTAAATTATCTCTTGAAGTTAGATTTACAATCCTAACGCCATATGTAATGAGTTTGTTTATGTTCTTAGGCTTTTCAGGTATTGTAGAACCACAATTTAATATTTCTCTTTGAAGGGCGCGATTGTATATATCGAACATTCTTAACCTCTTAGCTGCTCTTTTATCTTCTTTATTGTTGTTACCTTTTATTACTTTTAGATTAATCATATTTCCTCCTATAACCATTTATAAACTTGCCATTCACTAAAAATGTTAGTTAAATAAATTTTGCAATTTAAAGAATGTGCTAAAAAAGTTTTATCTTGATATACTTTATCAACCTCCCATTCTAGCAATTCGTTTCCTAGTAAAAAGTAAGCAACTGCTAGAAAAATATCACCTTCTTTAATTTTCGTTAATTTTCGTTTTCACTCTTAATCCCTCTTTCTTCCCATTATAAAAAACAGGAGAATATAAATATTAATTATCTATAACTAAATTTGCTATAGCTGCAAATATCATTATTACTAAAAGCACCGCTACAATAGAATCATTTCCTGCTGCTAGTTTTGATCTTAATAAATAAATGCTACTTCCTCCAATTGTTACTCCGTACATTAAACTGCGAAGATTCTTATTCATTAATTTTCCCTTTCTTTATTTACACCCTAAGTTACAACTGCCATCTGGATTTTTAATATTTGTAAAGTTATTCCCAAATTAATCCGCCGGTAAAATCATAGGTAAATCCTATAGTTTCTAATTTGTTTTGATATTCCAACTTCTTTTCATAGAATTGTTCCAACCCATCACTAGACAAAATTCGATCCCCCGGTTCCGATCCGCTAAGCCCATCTCCGTTTTCTATATCATCCTCTGTAAGTTCATAAAATTCGCAATTATTCATTACCCATTCATCAAATTCATCTTCTAAATAATCTATAACATCTTGAAGTCTAGCTTCACATCCGTTGTATTTATGTTTTCCTAAAAATAATTGTTCAGGAACTTTACCTTTACCAAAAATCCTCTCTAAACTCCAATCATAAATACCTTTATACCAATAAATTTTATCTCCTGCATCCATATAAACTGCTGTTGTGCTTGTGCTTACAATCATCCCTATAAGTGCAGAATCATTTACATTGCGGTGATATTCAGTTACTTTATTTTCATTTTCTACGTTTCTTTTTTTAATAGAATAATTATCTATAGCTAGTCTAACGTGTATGCCGGGAGCATCCACCATATCTGTAGTTATTTTATTTATGATGGTACACTTAGTTCTTGCCGGAATAACTACATCTCCAAATTTCATTTCATATCTTGTTAAACAATACATTAGTTTTCACCATCCTTAAATTGTGTGATTAGTTCTAAAGTCTTGAAACTTATTGCCTATAAAAGCTAAGTTAAATTGGAACAAATACATTTGAATTTTTAACAAGAAATTATCTAATCTTTTATTTTTCATACCATATCTCCTTAAATTTAGTATTGTATTTTGTATCACTTTCCTTTACAATATATATAAATACAGATTTCTTAGTGGCCTTGGGCGTTTTATTACCCAAGGTTATATGCTTTTAATCGACTTCCTCTTTGAATTTAACCTTATATTTTATAGCCATTTGCTTTACAATATAAATATAAATTTCTCTTAATCTTGAATCATTCTCTAATACATCAAGAATATTCAGCTTATCGATCTTAGATTGAGCCACACCATTTTTCTTAGCTCTTTCCTTTAAATTGTTTATTAATACTTTTGGTCTACATTTAGCCCTAGCACTTAAAGCCTCATATGCTTCATTTCTTATATCCTCATAATTGCCTTTATCTTTAGCCATTAAATTCAAAACTGTATTGCATTGTTTTCTCCATTCTGCTTTAGGATTTATAGTTATAACATCTCTTATGTTCTGTACATCTTCTTTTGTCTCATCTAATTCTATCTTTAATTTCTTTTGTTCAATTTCATTTTTAGCTATTGCTTGACCTAATTTCAACATCATTACAGTTTCAGGGTTTAATTGAGAATAATCTATTGATTTTTGTCTGGCCGCTTCTTCTATTTTTATAAAATATCTTTGAGCTTCATCTCCTCTTTCATTATGAGTTCCCATTGCTAATTTTTTAGCGAAAGTAGCAGATAGTTTATAATCTTTAGTCATATTGCCCTCGACTTCTATGTCGAACCCCTTATAATCTTCATTTTCCATAGCAAATACATTTTCTAAAATATTAGTTTTTGCCCATCTTGAAAATTGCCCTTTTGATAATTCTAAAAACTTATAGAGTTTTCTTGCTGTAGTTCTTCCTTCTTCATCAACGCCTAACGCAATTTCTATAGGTGTTAAATCTGTAGTTTCAAATTCGGTATCATAAAACTTTGTTATTTCACTCATTCTTTTTATCATCCTCCTCTACCATTTTTATAGGCCATCCTTTGGGGTAACATCTTCTAGCAATTCTTATGGTAAGTAGATTCTGCAATGTATGTAAACCTACCATAAATTCTTGTATCTCGTCAGGATGTTGTTGTGGCAACTTACAGTATTTATTCCAAGCTGATAGTAAATCATCCATTACCTGACCTTCTTCGTTTGTTAAACCATCCTCACGAGTTATTTGAATCACTGTTTATCTTTTCCCCCTTTCTCGCTTCTACAGTTCCATTATCCCTAATAACATACTGTAGAATATCTCCTTTATGTAAACCTAAATGTTTCGCTACATCCATAGGAATTGTTGCAGTATATCCAGTTGTCGGTTTCTTTTGGACTTTTACTCTTAAACTCATATCATCACCTCACCGTCTAATATATCATACGATAATTATACCATAATATTACACAGAATGTAAGTGATTTTTAAAAGTTTGTGTAAAATATTATACATATAAATAATACTGTTTAATATTACAGACATTAAGATGTTTCTTTATTGCTCTTTTAAATTGAACAAAAATAAAGAACGTATCCCGAAGGACACGCCCCTTATCATTCAAAAAAGTAAAAATGCACCTCTACGACAAAGTGCATTTTTAAACACTAAAAGCAATTTTCTATTAAAAACCGCAACGGCTTCTTATATATATTATACTCATTTAATATTTATTATTCAATATGTCTTTTAATAAGATCGCTAAATCTATATTTCACGATCTTGTTGCTTTTCTCCAACCTTTATTATTATATTTTCTTCATCTTCTGTTACATTTAACACTTTATATCCCATATATGTTGGTATTGGATGTAATTTATTATCTCTTCCATATACAAGATAATCTTTTATCGTGCGCCCTTCTTTTTTTATTTTTACAGTACCACTTTTAAGTTGCTTTTCTAAAGAACTTTCAGTGTTTTTACATAATTTCTCTAAATTAATTTCTATATCCATAATTTACTCCTTACAAGCGTTGAAAGAATTTATTAATATATACTTGTGGCATTTCCCAAACAACAGGATCGCGCATTTGTTTACAATGATTAAATTCATTTCCTATCTCAATATGTTCCAACGGAGGTATAAATCTAAATCTATGTGAAGGAATTATGTTAATACAGTCACCTTCGTTGAATTGTATTGATAATTCATCACCCCCCATATAGCAAATGTTTCTTTGCAGTACATATACATTATATATCACTCCTTACATACCGCCTTATAAGGTAATATCCTAGTTATTCTATTATATAACTTCTTTTTAATCCTAATTTTCTTTGTACGACATAGTATATTATATAGCCTTTTGCATTTCCTATAACCCGGGATAAGCATATCTATGTCAGCTTTAACTTTGCCAAATTTAATAGTTCCGCTATAAGGTAGAGAAAAAGTTTTATTAAGCATTGCGCCCAACTCTTCAAGTTCTTTATCAAACTCATTTACTTTATCTACTTCTACTGTAGAACCCATGATCCCTTTAAATTCATGTTCAATCCCTTCTTCATCTGTCAATGTTACTTGTATTGTATTTCCTTCAAACATATTCTATCTCTCCTTTAATAATATAATATTTTATAAAATTAACAAGTATTAAAAAGCAGACACCGTTTGATGCCTGCCATAAGGGGATAAAAAGAAAATAATTTTATATTGTATATTTCCATAAATGTATTAGGGTTTTAACCCTTGGGGTTGCACTTATCGGCTGCAACCAAACCATAGATTTTAGAAAGGAGTTGTAACTATGAAATATCTATTTTAATCTGCAATGTGGAGCTAGTAGTTTTTAAAGTGCTTATAGCCATTGGCACTAGACATATACACCATATAGTTTTATTTTATTTACGGTTTCCCGCATTGGTGGATAGAGTAGGATTTGAACCTACAGCGTTTCTTGTGTAAGTGATTTACAGTCACCCTTCTTCAACCAGTTTGAATATCTATCCATATGGCGGGGAATCGAACCCCAAAAAGAAATTGACTAAAGCTTAAAACAAACCCTTGTTTTTGCTTCTCTGGAGTTGCATTTATTTTAATACCCTGCAACCAAAGGTATAAATAACAAAATCAAATACGTTCAGGAGGAACATAATAGGATTTTACATTCTTGGCGACTGTATTTACTTTTTTACGTCTGCTACAGTCAAACAGACAGCAATTATATTTCACTTGTCTTCTGTCCTTTGCTTAATTATCGCACGCATTTGTGCACTGAAACTCCCAAGCCTAAAGGCAAGGGGTTCTTAGATGCTAAATAACTTCCAATATATCTCGAAAGATATAAAGACTAATTATTTTCTCTAAGACTTTCACTATCAATCTTTCTATTGAAAGAATTAACGATAGTATAATGCCCGTTTCAAGACATTTTCTTATTAATTTTTATATTCCCATACTACTTATGTTATCTTCTTTCACACTTAGTCTAAGTATTTCTTTATTATGTAATTTGGAGTAGGTGAGGAATCGAACCTCACAGTATTGCCAAGCTTTTCCCTATGTGAAATTACAAAGAAGGATTCGAACCTTAATTCCTGCGCACCTATTCACTTTCGGTTATGTCTACCCCTTTCCATCACTACTCCATTCCACTTTACTTTGTTTACTGGTACAATATTTGAAACCTCTTTGTGTACTAAACTATAAGTAAAGACCGCTACCGCATAACGATAGCTCCACTCCTTCTACACTTGGCAGACGAGCTAAATTATAACTCTTCTCTTTGTTCCTTAGACAAGCAAGTTATCAGCTTGAATTTATCTATTTTAGCATTGTTAAGAGGCTTGATAAATTATGTTGGGATATGATTACTTTTTAAGTGTGCAATCATTCAAAATTTCACTATTGGGGAGATAATGTAAAATAAATTTCAGTTGTAATTATATCCCTTTTAGGGATTGGTAGTTGGATTTTAGGCTCCAGCCAAGCCTTGAATAGTTGAGTTTATACCTTCAAAGGGGGATTGCCTATTTTGGCAATGGTGACTGGATTTAGGCTCCAGTCATACCTTCATCCACAATTAAATGCTAAGGAGATTACTGTTCTATGTTAGAACTGGTAGCTGTATTTATTGGCTACAGCTAAACCATATAATACTTATTCTCAAGGGGATGGGAACAAATAAATTTTAGCCATGTTATGGCTTGGTGACTAGATTCCAGGCTCTAGTCACACCTACACAAATGATTTGAAGATTGAAAGCCAACCATCTTCTGTTTCTACATAAACTTTGTCGCTCTTGCTGCTTAATTATTTATATTTTTGTTCTATTAAAGATTTATCCACACTTCTTTTAACCACCCTCTTGTCTTAGGTTTATTTACTTTTAATTACTACTAAATAAAATATCTTGTCAACACTTTATATTATACACCATTTAAGAATATTGTCAAGTATAATGCACAAAATATTTTAAACTGTATAATAAATTACACGCGCTTATATATGTTTTATGCTATACGCTAAGTATATCGTAGCTTTATAAAATTTAAGTCGTATCATATATAGTAAATAATATTCTTTAATGTTCGTAATTTTACACAATTCTAAAGAAAATATGTTTATCTCCATATACAGCAAAAATCATTTTGGATGAAAATTTACGAATAATCAAAACAATAAACGCACTATTATTCATGTAATATAAGATCGCTAAACCGATCTTTAACGATCTTATCCTAAAATGGTTAACCTAAACTTACTTGGGTTTCTGAATTTTTGACATCCATATCGAATATCGTCCATTGCATCATCGTTAACTTTAACAGGTTTAGGTAATCTTACCCCTGTTTTTTTATCTTTTTCCCACTGATATGATTCAATTTCATTACTTGCACCTGTACAGCTTTCATCTATATACATATATCTATCTTGTAACCAGTCAATACCCTCCAATACACTATTAGGACCTTTCGTACACGCTCTTATACCTGAAAATCCCGCTCTTTTCATTTCTTCAATCGCTTCTGGTCTTGAATTATCTGCATATATTGGTAGTTCACAATATGGTATTCCAATATGTTTTTGTATTTCATCTATAATATAATCTAAATTTATGTCTCTTTCCGTTACTTCTTTTTGTTTAAATATGTCTAAGTCTACAGATATATATTTTTCTTTCAACATATAAAATAATTGCATTTTGGGAGATATATCGCTATTTTTATCTATGTTTTCTTTTAGCTTTTCTACTTCTTCCTTTATATAAGGGAACATTCTTTTAAGTTTCTTTATAATATCATTTACAGTGAGCTTAGGTTTATATAATTCTCTAGTAATGTAAATATCACCATCTTTGCTACCTATCTCATGAAATGATGTATTATGTTCAAACCCAAAATCTAGCCCATAGCTTACACTATCATAATAGTTTAAATCTTTAATGCACTTAATAATTTCCCAATTTTCATATATAAGTTCTCCAAGTACGCCCCAGTTGCCATTACATTGAACTCCATATTTACGTTTATTGTGTAATTTCATATTTTCTCTTAATTTTTTATTAAGATATTGTCCATTATAAAACTTATTGTCTCTCCATGTAGTCTTTAAAGCAAAGGTTGTATCGGAATCTTTAACAAAATCTTTCCATATTTCCTCGGACATATCTATTTCATCTTTAAAAAAGTACTCTCTTATCCAATGGGTTTTAAAAATAGGGTTGAAAGATAAAAATACTTTAAGTTCTTTGCCCCAAGGATGGCTATCTGGTGGGGTGCTTCTTAATCTATCCTGTATATCTTCTAAATCTTCTTTTGTAAAATCGGTTGCTTCTTCCAAATGAAGAACATTTACATTACCAATACCTTTTAATTTTTCTGGATCATCATAGCCCTTAAACCTTATTACAGAACCACTACTAAATTGAATATGTTTAAGAGTCCTATTGTATGTGAAATCCCTCCCCTCTCTTAATCCATTGCCACTCAACTTATTTCTAAAGTTCTTAGTCATAATATCTACAAGTGGTTTTTGTACTGTATCATATAAAGTTGAGGCTACTTTACGGACTATCAGAATATCAAAAGTTTTATGGGTAACACACATCTCTATAAATTTGCTATACAGTGTAAATGATTTACTGGAGCCTGTTCCGCCATAGAATACATTGTATTTTTTAGGGATATACCCGGGTTTAAACATGAATCTATATTTTTCATTTACGTATGGCCGCTGCAGCCTAATCCTTTTCTTTATCTTCATCAGTGCCACCTTCTACAGCGTATTCTATATCATCATCCAGAGTATCAGCGTTTTTTTCCGCAAGTTCCATTTTTCTACGTTCAATATCAAGTTTTTGTTTAGTTTCAACATCTAATAATCCGCTGCACTTTCTTAAAAATTCAAGTGCAAACTTTTTATCTAATAGTTTTACCTTAATACCATCCTTGCCCTGGCTTATTTCTGTTATAAGTGTTCCGTCTACCTTTGAAGAATCATTTAATATAACATAGTTATTAATCCAGTACATAGGCTTGCCGTTTTCGTCTAGTCTCTGTTCACCTGTTTCCTTATCTACCATCGGTATTTTTTCATGTCCATATTTCATATAATCATTGACATCTGCTAGCGCTATATCTATGTATTTTTGAAGCCAATCCTTAGCTGAAAGCATGGCTCCTTTGAATTTATCGGCCTTTAATCGCTCTATTTCAGTCCTTATCCTAGCAACACCAAGCAAACGTGGCCCATTTACTACCGCTGTCTCATAAGTACAGTTATAAGCCTGTTGATATGCCTTAGTTGCGTTAAATCTTTTTATATAATACATACAGAATAACTTTTGTTTATCGTTCAATTGGTCGTTTATTAATAATTTATCTATCGATCTTTCTAAATCTCTATTTATTTTTTCTTCAACTTTTTTGTTTGATTCTTCTATCGCTTGCGTACTTTTATTGGTATGCGTACTTCTTTTAGGTTTTGTATGCGTTTTTTTATCTTTTTGCAGACTTTTTCTTTCCCATTTATAACGTGTTTTCCACGATTTAACAGTAGATAAAGTAACTCCATACTTCTCTGCTAATTCTTTATATTTCATACCATGAAGGTAATCAATTCTTGCTAAGTCTTTATTGGATTGTGCCATATATTATTACCTCCTGACACCATAGTTTTAATTACTATTATTGTAAATTAAAACCAGAAAGTATGCAGAAAGTATGCAATGCCTACACAATAAAAAGAGTGCTTAATTGCACTCTTTAATCATCCACATCCGTATCAATCCGCAAAGTTCCATCTTCTTCTACATCAATCATGAAGCAAATCAAACCTTCTATTCCTATGCCTCTTCCCTCTGCAATATCCTCCCACTTTATTTTTCCCCATAAAATCATTCATTGTAGTAAGTATTTCTTCTTTTAATTCCTCTGTTAATATAGTTTAAATGATTTTCTAAAACTTAACCCTATTATTTTGAACCTTCTTTTCTTATTATTTTCTTTACTCCCTCTGGGGTTAAAAAGGTTGGTTGTCTTTTCCCGCTCCTAATAAAATCTTTTCCTTCAACAAGGCCAAACCCTGGCAAATCTAACCTTTGTTGCAATGTTCTCTTAGGTATTTCGGTTTCTTTTGCCACATCTGCAAGTTTTTTCACCTCGGAAAGTTTTAATTCTTCTTTTGCCTCTTCTTCTAGTAGTTGGTCATAAAGAATACTGTTTTTTACTTTTTCAATCCTTTGGTATAGAGGGTTGAAACTTTTCTTTTGGTCTTTACATACGTTGATCATTCTCTGTGCAATGTCTTTAACTTCTTTACGGAGATTTTTTGACATTGTCCTTTTCTCATATTCTTCTATTGTCTTTTCAATATCTCTATACGCATATTCAAATATTAAATTAAGGTAAAATATTTCGTCTTCTGTAAATTCTATCTTATATTTTTTCATTTAAATTCCTCCTAAAATTTATTAGGCGGTTCAACACTATCCTAAAAATCTTTTTGTTTCTTCTGCCAATTTGTTTCCCACTGGTGTAAAACTATTCCATCTGAGGTCTATCCACGTCGCTGCATCTTCTGCATTTTCTAGTATTTCTATAGTTCTTGCGAACCCTTCTAATACCATTGCAGCTCTGGAGCTTTTTCTTGTCTGCTTTTCTGCTTGCTTTGTGAAGAATTCCAACCCTTTTTGAAGTTTTTCTAATTTCTCTACCCTGATTTTCTCTGCCCATGCAACTTGTTTAGGACTCCCTTTTAGTTCAACCATAATATTTTTAACCTCCTTTTCAGAAAGGAGATATTTCATGCAGATTCCAAACTGAAAGCTGTAATCTGCTTCTGGAAATTCTGCCTTTATTTCTTTTGTTAATCTGTGTGCCTTTCTAACCAATTCTCCATTAAACATTCTTCATATCCCCTTTCCTTATCTTCAGTTATATTATATGCCTACGTAGGCATATTGTCAATACCTTTTTAGAAAATTTTTCATAAAAAAGAGAGCTTTACACTCTCTTAAGCTATACATCATCACATATCTTATTTCTAATTTTTAAATATTCATTTTTTCTTTCAATGCCTCCTGTAAAACCTGTGAAAAATTGATTTTATTCTTTTCCGCTTGATATTTTAGCCACTGTGGCATGGTTACTGTGGTGTTAACTGTCTTGTTATTCATTTTAGCACGTATTAACAACATATCCGCTTCTATTGGGACTATGAAACTCCCCTTTTGGGTTTCCAGTTTCTCTGGTGGTGTTGGCTCTGGAATTTCTTCGTTATCATCTTCCATATTCCACAAAAATAATTCTAATGCTTCTTTTGCCATTTTTAAAGCTTCTTCCAGATTATCCCCTTCTGTTACGCAACCTTTTAAATCTGGGAATGAAACAGTATACCCACCATCCTCATAAGCTTCAAATAATGCAGGATACATATATTTATCCATAGATTTTCCTCCTTATAAATAGTATTCTATATAATCTTAAGATGGGGCAGGGCATTTATTTCAACCCTGCATCTTTAAGTATTTTATTAAGTGTTCCAGGTCTTAAATCTTTATTGTGGTAAGGTACTTGGATTTTTCCCTTTTTAGCTGGATGAACAAAATGTCTATGTGAACCTTCTTGATTTTTAAGTATCCATCCATCTTTTTTCAAAATTTTAATTAATTCTTTTGGTGTCATCATCCTTCCCCCTTACAATTATATTATAACAAGTGTTTTAACACGTGTCAATATGTTTTTAAAACTTTTTCATAAATACTCCAAAAATAAGAGTACCTTTTTTAGATACTCTTTAATCATTCAATTACCTTTATTAAATTAGGGAAAATACAGTTATCCATTAAGGATAGATGAAAACCGTTTATAAATCTTTTCCCTGTTTTCCAATTATTAAAAACGTCCTTTGCTTCCTTTATGTTTTTGGCTTCAAAAGGTATACTATATACATAATTCCCTCTGCAATAAGTTATTTGAAAATTTATCATGCTCAATCCCCTCCCCTAATTATTCTTATAATCATTTATAGGTATAACCCTAACCACAAAGCTATGTTTATCTTGTACGGGTTCCAGCACCTTAAATCCGCTTTTATCCTCATATATATTATACTTCTTTTTGTTTGTGTCTGTAAGCACATTCTTATACCTGAATACTCCTATATGAAAGTTACTAAAAAATATAAGTACCACAGCTACTATTAAAACTGTTCCCATTATCTTCTTTTTCATCTTCAAATCCTCCTTTTGAGCTTATACAGCTTCATCCAACCTGTTTAATTTTTCATCTAATTCACGTATTCTCAACTTATTCTCAACAAATCTTGTAAAAACTTCCGTTAATTCTGTGTGTTCTTTGCCATGCTCCCAATAAATTATATGAGCAAATTCATGGCATATAGTTTCTACTAGTTCGTGAATATCTTCTTCATCCCACCAATGAATAGGGCCACAATCTAAATTCCATTTGCTCAACCTTATTAAAAACTCGTCATTGCCTTTATACTCTATTTGACCATAATACCCTTTTGCATTGCTTAATTTAAATTCTGGTATAGACGGTAAATATTCTTTTAAAATATCTGCTGCTATATAATAATAAGCTGTTAAAATTGACATATTCACTTTAAATCCTCCCTTAATTACGATATAATAAAAATATACATTTCCTACTCTTTGTAGGTGGCCTTTTATTAGTTGTGAGCTAATAAAAGGCTTTTAAACTTATAACGGGCCATAGGCTCCTATTCCATAACCATAATCAATTCTACCATGTGATTCCATCCACGCTTCACTTCGCAAGTTGTCTTCTTCTAGTTGCAATAATTTTTCTTCTGGTATTCCTTTCTCTTCTGAAAGCTCTCTAACCAGTTCAATAAGTTGTTCTTTGCTTAAATCATTTAAATCCACCTTTCATATCCCCTTCCTATTTTTTATATCGTTGTCATCACTATCTTGCAGAGAATAAGGAGAAATATTTCTCCTATACTCCGTAACATTCCTTTAAATCTTTGTTTATTGCTGCTATTCCGCCCTCTTCTTCGATTTCCTTCCACGTCATGTCAAACTCATCAACTAATTTATTTGTTGTTGCAGCAAATCCGTCATCGCCTATCTTGTCATACATTGCTTTTATAGTATAGTGATTTACACCTTTTAATCCATCAACCTTAACATCTAATACATTTTTTATAAATTGTAATTTCATTTTTCATATCCCCTTTCTTTATCTTACAATTATATTATAAATCATTCGTGACGAATAGTCAAGCATTTTAAATAAAAAAATAAGAGACTTTTTCGCCCCTTACTTCTCTTTCTCTAATATTATCTTTTCTCCATCAAAAGTGGCCTTTAATTCCCTATCATCTGGAGTTATTCCCATCTTTCTAAACCATGTAATAGGTAATATAACTCTTGTAGACATTCCTCCACTTCCTGCTGTTCCACCACTTTTGCAAAAACTCACTTTTAGATTCTTAGTTTCCATATCTTAGCTCCTTATTATTTTATATCTCTATAATATAATAATTCGTCACGAATTTCAATATATTTAATTGAAAAGAGTAGAAATATTGATTTACATTTCCACTCCTTCTTTAGTACATTAAATCTATTCTTTTATAAAAAGCAGTCTAGCCATACGTCTATTTTCCTTTGCACTATGTGTCTCTTTCCATTGCCTGTAATAATTTTCTTTAAGTAAACAGTCCCAATCTTCTACCAAATAAGTTTTTTTCATATATTCTTTAAAACTCCAAGGCAGAAACCCAACCTTATGTTTTGTCACAAGTTCGAAGAATTTCCGTATTGGTTTATCCGTTTGAAACCAATAATTTTGTAAGATATCCCTCATATTGTCTAAACCTTCCACGAAAACAAATGCTATACGCCCGCGGTCTAGGCTTAAGTCTACATACCCCTCAAATTTTTTGTGGAAGTAATAATGGTTTACCTCCACTTTTTCTATTTCTCCTTTAACTTTATATTTTTGTACATCTCCCAAAATTTCTTCTTCCCAAGATAATACGAAGTTATCCTTTGTTTCTAAATAGTTCCTATTTACATTTTTGCGCTTGCCTGCAATCCCTTGCGTTATTTTCCTTATCCCTACAGGGGATAAAAATGTAGGCTGTCTATCTCCTAAACGTTTAAAGTCTTTTCCTTCTGTAAGATTAAATCCAGGTAAATCCAATCTCTGCTGTAGTGTTTTAATATGAATACCTGTTTCCTCTGCCACTTCTCGCAAGGTTTTGAAATCTTCTAACCACATATTATATACCTCCTATTTTCTATTTTAAAAATCTTTTACTATTTCAATCTGGCTCTTAGGAAGCCAAATACCGTTTTCTACGCATACTGCTTTTTCTGTTTCCTTTTCTATTTTAGTTATAAGAGTACTTTCTACTTCTTTCTTACTTGCCAACCATAAAGGCATTTCTATTTTAACTAAATTTTTCTTATCCTCTATAAGGGTACTTTCCATTGCTTTTGCGCTTAAAGCGTTATCTACAAGGCATAGCATACTGTGAAATTTCTTAGGTGCAATTTCATCTTCTGCTGCGAAATAAGCAATTTCCATTGCTTTTTCGAATCCATCTCTAAGAGTTATACATCTGTTAAATTCTTCTTCCTTAAACAGACGAATGTTATCTTCTAACATTTTAAGTCTGCGTTCCTGTATCTCTGGCTTTGATGGATCGCTTATCTCTTTAATTCCTCTCTTTATAATCTCTATAACAGCATCTACCTTGCTAAGACTAATCTCTGCCATAGTTTCTTCAACCTCCTTAACTTTAGAAAGGAGATATTTAATGTTAATACCGAATTGAAAATTATAGTCTATCTCTGGAAATTGCTTCTTTATCTCTCTAGCTATTCTATGAGCATCCTGTGCTAAATTTTTATTAAACATTTCATATCTCCTTTCTTGCCTACAACTATATTATACATCCACGTGGATGTATTGTCAATAGATTTTAGAAAGTTTTTTCAATAAAAAAAGAGAGTCAATGCTCTCAAATCTTCTTCTATGTATAATAATGCTGTTCTATTCTTTTTTCCAAACTGTTCTGCTACATATTTTAACTATAAAGCTTCCTTTAATTCTTTAATTTTAAGAGATATTCCTGCATATTTAGTATTACATATATTATTTATGGTTTTCTGTCTAGCTTCAAAGCTAAGCCCAGCCATAACTAAAGCCATATCCATAGTCTGTAGTTCATTTAAAGTTCTGTTTATCTCTATGTTAAAATGTTCTCTAGTAACCTTATCTTCATTTTCTAAAAGCTTGTTTATATTCTTAGCCGATTCTCCTAACAAAGCTCTGTTTATCATGTCAGCTTCATTTGAATATATATAATTATTAGCTTCTTTACCTTCGTGAGTTAATTTATAATTTTCATTTAATACATCACAGAGTTTTCTATAGCTTTCTTTTTCTGGATTTCTTATCATTGTCCAATGTTCGTAATCTCTTAAAGCTCTCTCCATGAGGATGAAATAATCACATACTAAATCTCCCATTTTATTATTTTGACGCATTGCAATTTTCTTAGCACATTGTAATGTCAAGGTAATAATCTTTTTAGGAGTACCTTTTGCAACAGTTGGGGATTCCCCCAAGTGATAATCTATATTTTCAATCATACGGTATTTAATAAGTTTACCTTGTGATTTAACATTTCCTTCATTATCTATTCTGTTTCCAAGTAACCATTTGGTGAAATGATCTTTTACTCCTAATGAATTACACAAAGTTTCTCCATCAATAACAAATCCTTTAATATCTTGCAGTAACTCTGGAAAAGTCCTTTGGTATTTCATTATTATTTTAGCTTCATCTTCTGTAAAGTTTAGCTTTTCAATTAAATCCTTCCTTTCAAATATTTTTACCTTAGTACTGTTGATTTTTGTTGCTCTCATTCCTTTTAACCCTCCCATCTATATCCTCTGGCTGTTTGTCCTATATCTGACATTTATTTCACGTGCGTTATATTTGTTATTATGTCCAACATTTTTTATATTAATCAATGTTTTCCTAAATTAAAAAATATTTAGTTGATAATAATTTAATGGAGCAGACTTATTTATCTACTCCATTTTTTATATTTAAGTATGTTATTTATCTAGCTCATAATTCAATTTCACTACATGTATAAATAATATAGCATCCTTTAAGCTCCAGCCCTCTCTATACAATCTTTCTACTTCATCTAACCAAAACTCTATATCAATCATACATACCACACCTTTTTATCCATTTCATTTATAAACTCTGAAACTTTATAGTCTTGATATGAATATCCTTTATCTTTGTGGCGTGGAGTTCCTAGTTTTTTTGCTTCATTAAAAGTCATGTATTCTTCTATAGTAAAATATCCTATATTTATATCATGCGTTAAATAAAATATTTCTATCGCATCTTTCGATTCTTCATAAGTTAAGAAATGATTATACATAATAAAAACAGTTTGTTTATCGGTTGAGTTGTTATGCCATACAATCTTTGTTCCATCCTTTAGCTGTTTTTCTGCCATCATTTTAGCCATTTCCCATCCTGCATACTTTTTAGGTTCCTGATTGATTTCTTTTATCGTTTTAGATCTCGTACTATTTTTTATATACTCACCTTTAAATTCTATATTCTGTACAGCTTCTTTAAGACATCTATGGCACTCATTAGGTGTTTTACATTCATTTAATGCACATTTATCATTAAGCGAAAAATAACTAGGGCACGCTCTTCCTCCCCCATATTTGATTAAAAAATCCGCTCTAGTCATTTCTCTTCTAATTACATCTATCTCCATTTAATTATCTTCCTTTCTTCTTGTACTAATGGTCTACTCATAGTTACACTTCCCCTAATAGCTTAAGTCTTCTCCGCAAACTTTATCTAGCCTTATTATGGTACATGGATTTTCACTATAATACTTTGATATAGACATATTTATTATTTGTTTATCATCATCATAAGCTATTTTATTTAATGCATCACATATACACTTTAAGACATTATCAATATCTGGCTTCTTATCTGGTAATAATATGCCTTTTAGCATCTGTTCTCTTTTCTTCTTGCTTGTACTCTTTGGTATGGGGTAGTATGCCATTACAGACATACTTAAATACCCTTCTAACTTTGGCAGTTTATTTATTATATATAGTTCTTTAATATAGTTCTCATAATTTACAGTTTTCTTAGGAGTAAAGGCTCCTTTTCTAGTTACAATCGGGCGTTGTTTTCCCATTGGTAATCCAGGAACCTTAAACTCTATCATCTAATTTCCCTCCCAATAATTAGATAAAATCATCCTTGCCAATTCTAAACCTTGTATTCTGCCTTGTTTTATCAAGCCTGTAACATCAAAATCATCTTTTTTGATTTGTTGACTCTCTATTTCTTCTGTGATTAAATCTATACATTCAGATACCTTATCTCTCATTTATTCTTCATCCTCCCCTATATACCAATTGGCGTGTACTATCATCCATAATGTTGGTGCTTCACCTTGCTCATTTCGTAATTCATTCATGGCGTTAGGTCTATAAACATTAGTAACAAGCACATCACCTTTATCATGGAAACTATTAATAACTTGGCAATATATTGTATTGCCTATATCCAATGCCTTTACAGCTTCCATAAAATCCACTGGCTCTTGCACTTCTTCCCATTCCTGCTGTAAGATTTTATTAATATCTATAGTTATAAAGTTAGATTCAATATTAAAAATATTTTCGTGTGTATCAATATAAAAGAAATTGGTTGATGATATTTTCCCTTGTTCTATTTCTTTCCCTGTCTTTACATTCTTGAACCTATTCTTAAATATTTCTCCGTCATAAGCTTTCTTAAGTAAATCAATGGTTCTATATGTTTTCATTTAATCTCCTCCAATTCAATTATTTTTCCGCCCATTGCTGCTCTTATAATGTTTCCTCTGGTATAAGCCCCTTTGTCTATGTCTATAAGTTTAGACAAGCTTCTTGCTGCATTTTGAGATATATCTAATTTCTTTCTTATTTCATCTAATGTGTATCTTTCCTGATAAAATGTTTCCTCTAACCAATTTTGAAACTGTAACTTCAATTTCATATCTAGCTCATGCCCATGTTTGTTATGAACTGCATAAGGTTTATTCCTATGGCAATCTGAACATAAGTAAACCATATTATATTTACAGTGTGCTAATGGCTTACACCTACTTTTGAAAATTCGGTGGTGCTTTTCCAACTGTTTAGTAGAGCCACAATTTTCACAGTGTTTATATTCCATTCAATCATTCCTTTGTATGTAGTACAGCTTTTATACTGTACTACATTATTATTTTACTAATACACTCATGTTAGCACCATTCCGTGCTTTTAGTTTGATTCCTTAAATATTTGATTACAAATTAATTATGGTTAACTTCAACTTGCATTGTATCAGAGAAAGCACACCATTTAAGCCCTGTTTTGAAATAAACTTTATCATTTGTATCTTCATTTACTGAGCCATCCTTTATTTTTTCAAATAAACTGCCTTTAAATAAAGGTTTAAATCTCCAAATACCATCATCGTCATATTTAACTCTCAACAACGTTCCATCACTGAAAGCCATAACACCATTTTGACAACTAAAAGAATCAAATTCCTCCCGAAGTTCTCCCTCCACTTCAATTAAATCGTCACTGGCTCCGGTAACTATTGTTCCATTTATTACTTCCATAATTTTCATTTCCTTTCTCATATCAAAAGTCTAATAACCATCAATAACCCTACAGCAGCACCCAATACCTCTCCCCACCATATATCCTTTTTCTCTTGTTTAGACATTAGATATACTTTCTTCATACTATCCTCCTAATCAAATAAACTTATTTGTAATTTACTTTTTTCTACTTCCCTCATATTATTTACTCCCTGTTTAAAATAGCTTTCTTTGAGTTCTACACCTATCGATTTTCTGCCTTTTTTCACTGACATATATCCTTCGGAGCCTATACCTGCAAATGGCGATAAAACTATATCTCCTGGGTTAGTCCATAATTCTAATGCTCTTTCTATTACATCTAATTGTAGGGGGCAAATATGCCTTTCATCTGCTGAATCCCTTGCAGGCTCTTTATTTAATGTATTGCTTTGGTTTATATCCATCCATACAGAAGATGCGTATTTTCTCCATACTTGATGTGAGAATACTGGTCCACCAACATATGATTCATGATTTTTATATGCTTTTTTATCCGGTTTAGGTCTTTCGATTTTAGGAGCATTAATTTCATCTGTGCCAATATAATCTGTAAATCCCTCTGGATGTGCCACTGGTTCTTGATTATTACCCGGTTTTCTCATAGTTATTAAATAGTCTGGTAATCCCTGGCGGCACATTGCACTATCTTTTACAATTTGCTTATGCATCAATCCTAGTGCCTTTGTTCTTGTGGCTTCGGTTAAAGGGTCTTTCCATATCATAACTTTAGAATGATATATAAATCCTGCCCTTTCAAATATCCTAAGTAAATCCCCTGGGAAATCTTTTAATCCTATGAATCCGTCTCTTTCCTTCATGGCTGGAATATCCATGCAATGAAATGAAACCAATCTTCCTGGCATTATAGCCCTATATAATTCAGGTGCTAAAAACTCCATATTTTTATAAAATTCTTTATCACTCATACAATTTCCCATATCTCTTTCGCTGTTTGAGTATGTGTATAAACTCGCAAAAGGAGGACTAAAAATTGAATAATGTATTGAATTTTCTGGTATTCCTTTCAAAACTTCTATGCAATCCCCTTGATATAAAATCCAATCTTTCCCTTGTGCTTGATTTAAAACTTTCAAATTGCCATTCCCCCTACCCATTCAGGTAATATCATTTCAACTTTTGGATTATATCCCGTTACTTCTTTATAAGTTGATTTTATATTCTGTTTCATAATATCTTTGGTATATTTAATCATCTCATTTTGCATTGTTTGAGCTTCTTTATGCTTACGTTTTATATTATTTATTACAGCTATTTCTTTAGCTCCAGTGATTATATATACATTCACTTCTTTATCTTGGCCGAACCTCCAGCATCTTCTCACAGCTTGATAAAATTGTTCGTAACTATCACTCAATCCGCAAAATATCATGTTATGACAGCTTTGAAAATTCATGCCGAATCCACAGATTGTACTTTTACTTATTAAGACTTTTATATTTCCTGCTGCAAAATCTAACATAGAATTTGTCTTATGTTCATCTGTATCACTTCCAGTCACTTCTACACCATCATTTACAGCTTTTTTAAGTGCTTTACTCTCGTCATTGTAATTGCACCATACAAGCCAACTTTCATTTGAGTTATTTGCTAACTCTGCCGCCCTAGCTACTCTATTATTCAAGCTGCTTTTTCTTGATGCTCTTCTTTCTTGTAATGTTTGAGCTACCATAGGAATCAGAGTATCAAATTCCTCTTCATTTTTTACAGTTATTTCATGTATCTTTAATTCAGGCAAAATAAACTTTTCATCATCATATCCTAAATCCCCTGGATTTCTCATAACTGTAGCCCACGTACTAACCCATTCCCAAAATTTATTTTGTGCATGACCTTTTAATCTCCACTGACTCGTATTTCCTCCATCATGTACAAAGAACATAGATAACATTTCCTGCCTTGTCATAACTCCTAAAAACTCCGCATGATTGCCTAGTTCCATAAAATCGTTTGGGGCTGGAGTTGCTGTACACGCTAATTTATATTGAATATTTCTACAATTTTCTATAATTTCAGTTCGTATTTTCCCTGAAAAAGATTTTAAGATTGAGCTTTCATCTAGGACTATTCCAACAAATTTGCTCATATCAAATTTATGCAATTTTTCATAGTTGGTTATATTTATCCCGGGTTTGATTTCACTTTGACTTGCTGCTATATTTACATCTATCCCGAATTTTCTACCTTCATTTTTAGTCTGTTTTGAAACTGCTAGAGGTGCTAAAATTAATATATCTTTCCCGGTGTACTCATGTACTTTATTTCCCCATTCTAATTGCATTAAAGTTTTACCAGTGCCACACTCTGTAAACGCTGCCGATTTCCCTTTTCTTAAACTCCATTGGATTATATCTTTTTGATATTTAAATAAATTTTCATTTAAATCTTCTCTATCTACTTCAAATCCACTAGACTGAAATTTAATTTCCTTAGACTTTAGAAAATCTTCATAATTCATCCATCCACCCACTTTCTTATTTCACTAATACAGTAATACTATATTCATTTCAGGATTCTACTGTATTAGTGTCTTTATATTTTAAATTACATAATTTTTTTGCAGTTCACCTACTTGTCTTTCTAAATTTTTTATCAAACAATAGGCTTCCTGTACTACTTCTCTTATATACTTATGATTTATGGAAAGTTCATTATCATTCATGTTTTCAACATCGGTTAACGCTTCTTTAACTTCCCACTTTTTCATCTTTCACACCTCCCGTGCAACATATTAATCAAATATACTTATTTGCTTGTTTTCAAGGGATTCTTTATCTACCTTTTCTGTATTTGCGCACAAATTATATTTTTTTATTCTTTTTGCTCGTTCTGATTCAGGATTGGCAAAATAATTTGCATCTGTATATGGTGGAGTAGGTAAAAAATATTCTTTTGGGACACTCATTCCAATTTCATCACAAAGATTTTTTATATCTTTTTTATAGCTAATTACATGGGCTCGTAGTAAATTTAAATTACATCCATCCGGCCAAAAAGGATCATTGCATCCATTTTTATATTGATACTCCCACATTTCTATTTCTTTTAAAATTTCATCTGAATATATTTTTAATTGCCTTTGTGGAGATTCTTTTTTCATAATTTTTAACCTCCTAGAAGATTTAAACTAAATTATTATCACAGGTTCATCGCAGAAAGTTCCAACTTCAATATTTTCTCCAACTAAATTAGATACCTGTGTAATATCCTCTGCTGTATTTAACTTTATATAAAACTCTCCTTCTTCTATGTTCTTATCCTCAGTTTCAAATTCACCTAGCCAACAATTTTTAACTGTATCATAGTCATACTTTTCTGACATTAGTTGTACCCAGAACCACAAGTTAATTTCCCCTTTCTATACAAGCAGGGCATATATCTACAAACCCATCTTTTAAATCCAATTGCTCACCTCGTCTACTCTTCCATCCTTCTTTATCCTTATAATCCAATGCTCTATCAAAAGTATCAAATCCAGTTACTTCCTCACCGCATACATCACAAACCAATACATATTTACCGTATTCTTTGTCTATCACAAGCTTATTCCTCCTTACCTTTATTTCTTGTAATTCTCATGCAGCTATTCACAAATTCACAATCACATATAGAAATATTAGGGGTTTTATCTTCTGGATATTTTAAAATCCAATCCATTTCCCCATAACAACGAGGTTTGCTTGATACGTCTTCACACTTACAATTACCATTCTCCAATAAATTCACACCAGATATATCCCCGTTACTAGCTTTAAAATAAATCTTTACACCATTCTTTAAATGTTGTGCTTGAACCGTTAACCCTTCATTTAATGCTTGCTTAAACAAATCATTAAGCATCACTTTGTAATATACCGGATCGTCTTTTCTTAACTTATTTTTGTTCATCATCTTTCCCTTTCTTTTCCTCTTCCCTCTTCTCCTTAACCATGTAATACTCGCTAAGTTTTATTTCCCGAAACCCTTCCGGTGTATCATCTTCTTTTAAAAACTCACTTTCAATTTTTATATACCAGGTATCTTTATATAAGAATGCTTGATAACCGCAACTATTGCAGCGTAGATCCTTAAAATAATCTCTAATATCTGATTCGTATAGATTTATAACTATCTTCTCATCTACACACCTTTGGGCAAGTTCTGTATTTACACTGGAATTTTTTCTAAATTTACATAGTCCATGTCTGCCAACCTTATTTAGCATCTTTCCAAACTTTTTCAAGTTATTTTCCGTAGGTTCAATGGAAAGTGTAATGTTTTTTTCTTCCCATTTTTCAAAAGGTTGATTAACAAATCCATTACCACCAATCAAGTAACTTTCTCCATCTATGCCCTTTTCCTCAAAGAACTTGTTTATAAATTTCCTCTGCTGCTTGGCTTTTTCTAAGTAGCTATTATAATCTTTTAGCCATTTACTTTCTTCTGTTGCTATAAAACATCTTTCCATATTATTTCTCCTTACTTCAATTAATCAAGTTCATTTCCTTCTAAGCAGTAATATGATGAATTTAAATTATTTACATTCAACTTTAGTACTTTTTCTTTGTTGCTACTCAATATTACATGTTGAGTGTCAGGTCGCCATTCCTGTTTTGGTGTGAACAATTCCGAGCCATGTTCTACATCCACCACAATATGAAAATCTGCTCCTATATCAACTAAATACTCCAACATTCTTATTGCAACATCAAGTTTTTGGTTCCTTATTTTGTGTTCTACTTGTCGATTCTTAGGAAATTGAATTACCTTCATTATTGAAAGTTGTTCACTTTTCAAAATTTACACCTCCTACACGCATATTTTAGGTGGTAATGGTATTTTTTATTTCTTCCATACCACCCAATTCCTCTATTTCATCTTTACCAAACCCGAATCCATCATTTCCTAGTTCACATTCCTCTATCCAATCATCTAAGCTTTCATATCCCATATCATCAAAATCTTTTCTATTATTTTCATAGCACCACTTACACAAACCTCTTATTCCTTTTTCTCCAACTATAGAGAGTAAGTTGTATCCTTCGCCAAGTTTAAATAATAACAGTCTTTTCTCTTTTAAATACTCATGCCAAGGCAATGTAACTTTTTTTAACTTGCCTAGTTTTATACAATTCCCTAATTCAGCCGCATCTTTATTTATTTTTTCTTCATTCAATCTTATTCCTCCTAAATTAAAACTATAGGCCTGTTATTCTTCTTAGGATATTGCTGTAATACAGCACTTTTCATACTCCCTTTAGAATGTCTTTCAAAACAAGGTTCCCATGCCACAGAATCTCTTATCGTATATTTAACCTGTGAATTATCCTTAAATATAATTGTTAACTTTCTCATCTTCACTCCTCCATAATATTAGTATTCTATAACTCTAATACATTAAATTTAGAGCGTTCCATATTTTAGTAACCATTTATACCTTTTGGGTTTAATAACCCTCTTCTTGCCTTTTATAGTTCTCTCTGTGCTTCTTATAATATGACGTTTCCATTTCTTCTTCCGTGATTCCTAAATAAGCTCCTACTGTCAAAATATTGATAACCACATTTTCTAGTGTTGAACATTGTTTATATGCATTTTCAAAAGCACATATTCTCATTAAATTCACATCACCTTCATTGCAATTGCTTATAAAATCTCTGACAATATTTATCGGAGGCAATATTATTCTAAAGTCAGTTCCTTCTAGTTGTTTTAGTTTATTTTCTAAACTTAATCCGAAATGGAGACAATCTGCAAACTCGTCTAAAAGTTTTTCCTTATCAATTTCTTTGTGTTTCTTCCAGTGCTTAAAGCCTTTCCACTGATTACAAAGTTCTCCTATCTCAACTAAAAGAGAAAGTTTCATGCTTTTTAATGGATATTCAGCCATTCCTGCATTTTTAAATATTACAGCATCTAATTTCTTTTGGTCTTCTAACATCTGTTTTAAATTCAATTATTTATCCTCCTTAAAATCATAGTTCCATAATCTCTGCTGTCCTTTAACTTGTATTGGCTCCTTAAGTATTTCAACATCTTCAAGTTTCCAAGCATATCTACCCGAACTATAATCACCAAATTCTAATTCATTTCCTGTAATTTCAGTTTTGCACTTGTTTTTTAATACAACTTTTATGTCTAATATTCCCGGTGTTGTTATTTGGCTACAATTCTTTAAATTTACTTTTGCAATTATTTTTCCAAGAGGCAAGTTGTCTTTATCGTATCCATGCTTTTTTAGAATACTTTTAAAAGGTTCTATATCACACAAGAACATATAAGCTTTTCCTTTTCCCGCATGTATCAGTAGTGGTCCTCTATAATCTGTTTTCCAACTCCTAGTCTCAAATTTCTTTTCTCCTAATGCTATAAGAGTTGCAAAGGGCTGCAATATTGTTATAGCTTTCAAATATTCACCCCCTAAAATTGCCTTTTATATGTCACTTCTATATTCTTATACTTTTCTGAAAGATGTTTAAACAATCCCAGTCCTCCGACCATTCCTGTATTTTCTCCATTGCAAAACCATACGTGTTCCCCTGGTTTATCTGGATTATTTAAGTACCTATATTTCAGTATTTCTCCATCTGCTTTTATATTGACAACACAATGACATAATATAATCCATTTAAGTTGATTCTTACTTACTCTCATTATTCTTCTTCCTCATATTCATATATAGCTCCGTCTTTACATATCAAATGCTCTATACCCTCTAACTCTTCTTTATATTGAGATTGAAGCTTTTCCCACCATTTACTTTTTTGCCTAATGACTTTAGCTCTAGTTGCAGTCAGTGATTCTAATTGTCTATCAAGTGCCTCATTCATACTCGCGATATTCTCAAACTCTTCTGTTTCCTTTTTATTCAATTTTACTAATGGTTCTCTCGTTTAATTTTCCTCCAACCTTTTCAAAGTTTTTTCATGCTTTTTATTACATCTCTCTATAGCTTCCTTTACATCTTCATCTTTAGCAGTTACATATACATTTAAGAACTCCGAATCCTCATAGATATTGCCTATAATCTCTAATTGCCTATATGCATTTCCCTTGCATTTATCCCATTGCCATAAAGGAAATGATAGCCCTCTTGATAGAACTCCACCTTTTATTACATTTGCGCAGAATTGATAATTTTCTGACCATAAAATTTGCAATAAGAATCCTGTTTCTTTACCTTCTTCATCAACCTCTTTACATAGGTCACCCTCGTATAGTTCTTTACCATTTATATCTTTCAGGCCTGTGTATTGCATCACTTTTATATGTTGTTGATAAAATAAACTGACTCCTTCTCCTTCATCACAACTCCATCCAACCGGTGCTATCGCTAATACATTGACAGGAAACATTGTATGTCCATCCCATGCCCTAAACTTAATTTCTCTCAATCTTTTCACCTTCCTTTAAAAGTTCCGGATTAGCATAAATATTGCCTATAACTTCGTATTTAAAACAACTAAATAACCCAAAACCTATGCCATATTCTTTCCCATCTGTCCAGTCAACTACATCTATATCTTCAGTTTCATCTATCCTTACAATATCGCCCTCATAAATCTCTACACCATTCTTATCCTTCAAGCCTGTATACTGCATCAAAATTATATTATTGCATCTATCTTCATTCCAGTAATTAAACCATTCATCAACAGTTTTTTCTTTTTGTTTGAATCTGACAGAAATATGCGTATACCATACTTTGCTATACTTAATATAATTTACTTCACCCATTCTTTTCTCTAACTTATCCCATGCCCTAAATTTAATTTCTCTCTCCATCTATTCGCTCCCTTTATTTATTTAACCTCTGAATTTCCTCTATAATCTCCATGCTTAAGTATTCTTTGGGTATATCCAGCTCACAAGTTTCATGAGATACTTTATCGCCTTTAAGCTTCAAATCTTCTTTATTTACAATAAAAGCAGTATCTAATATTGACAGTCCTTTTATAAGAAGAGGGCCATCTTTTATATCATGCATTTTATATACATTGTTTTCGGCTCCTACAATTATCAGTTCTTTAATTCCTTGTCTTTCTAATATCTTTCCAAAATTTGTTTTAGATTCTAGTTTATAAACTTTAAATTCTAAATTCATTTCTTTCCTCCCATCCTTGTATTCCTAAAGTGCATATTTAGTTTTGGTGGTTTATGTTTCTTTATCTCTACACCATTTTCAACTAATATTTTCTTAAACTTAGTTGCAGAACACCCAAAACTCAATGCCGCTCTATTCATAGATTTATATTTGTTATATAGTTCTATTGCTTTTTTAACGTCTGAAAAATCACAATTAGGCATTTAGAATCACCACATCTTTAGTCAGAATATCTCTGAAATTTATAGTTTTTATATATCTAAGACATTTTAAGACTATAAAAGCATCTGTTATCTGTGTTACTTTCCCAGTGTCTACCTCTTCACATCTCCATTGCCTTATTTTAAAAGTTAGTTCTTTATTTAGCTTGGCTTTTCTTAAAACTTCCTCTTTGGTTGCCCTGAATTTAATCTCCGCTTTCCTTGCTACTTCTTCGCCGTTATCTCCAAATAAAGAATGATTGAACACGCTCTTATCCAGAACTTTCATTTCCGCAGCATTTAGAAACTTATAACAAGGTGCCTGACAAGTTTCTTTAGCCCTACACTCTCTACAACACTTAAAATCTTCTAATTCCATATTTATTCCCCCTATTCTTGACTTTCTATAGGTTTATATGGTATTATTCAAGTGAATGTTTTGGCAAATATTCTTGGTTGGTGATAGCTTATAGAAGTTATCACTTTTTTTATTCCTCTAATAACACCATATAACCTATCTCCTTATTTCTTTTCTATGAACTGATTGAAGAAATCTAAAATCCTTTGATACTTCTTTAAAATTTCTTTATCGTCTGTACTTTCTATACCTTCAACTATAGTATTAATTAGTTTAGATATAACCTTATCGAATGTCATTTTAGACCCTCCAGACACTCTTCCTGTGTCATTGAACGCCCTGTAATCTGCCTAAATTCTTGCATCATACCACTTAGTTGTCTAGTTATTTCTAAATAGTCTGGCATCCATTTTTCTATCTTAGCTATTGGAGCTGTTTCCATCCATTTCTCGGCCTTTTTCTCTCTTTCTAACACCTTATTATATCTTTCTTTCAAACCTTCTAATTCCATATCTTCACCTCTTTAAAATGGACATTCTTCTTCGTTTTCAGGGTCTTCTATTATGGCTTTAAAAATCAATTCTTTATCTTTAATTTTTTTCTCCCAACTATATTTTTTTATATTCTTTTCTGCAAACATTCTTTTATCTATTGCACTATATTTATAGAAACTTTTTACATCAACGTCTCCATATTCTCTGTTTTTCCGAATAATAATAACCGTATCATTGTTTTCAAGATTTTCTTTTTCTTTGCTCTCGGCTTTTTCCCTCATTTTATCTGTTATTCTAGCTATGGCAACTACGGCATCTGCTAAATCTATAATATCTGTTGCACCACCTACGTCTTCATCCTCTAAAATTTCATTTGTTGTCTTTCTTGGATGAGCAACTAAATCTATATGCACATCATATTTTCTAGCAAAGCTTTTAAGTCTGTTTACAATAAAAGCCTGTTGTCTATAGTAGTCTTCTTTTCTGCTTGTTCTTAATGTTTTTAGATTGTCTATTACAAATCTTCTTATATCATATCTTTTATATCCATATGTCATAATTTCAATTAAAGTTTCTATATCGTCGCTTCCGTCCTCGCCATAACAGTAAAGATATTCCTTGTACCATTCATTTAACAATGCTTCAACTTCTGGGTGTACTCCATATTCTTCTCTTCCCGTTAATTGATCTTTAAATTTCACAATATATTTTTCTCCAGCTATTTGCCTATCAAGCCATTGCTTAACCTTTGAATTATCCAATTCACCGCTATATATAAAGCATTTCGTTTTTTGAGCTATTGTATCAACCAAGGTTTGGTTTAAGAAGGTACTCTTGCCACCACCCCTTTTCCCAGTCCATATAACAAGTTCCCCGCCACGACAACCACCTAAAAAATAATCCAGGAATCTATCTCCATACAGTATTCTATCAATGTCTTTTTTCTTTATATCACTCATTCTAAACAGATTATCTATAGGAAAAAATTGTGCATTTTCTATATATTCCAATACTTTTTTAGAACCATGTTTATACAAAACTATGTTTGCATCTTTTTCTTCTGCTTTTACTCTTTTGCATCTATCTATGCCTAGTTTTTTCGCTACTTTTTCAATGGATTTTCTTCCTGCTATATCATTATCAAACCATAGGATAAATTCTTTGCATTTCCCTAGCCACTCCCAACATTCGTTTATCCACTCCATATCGTCGGTACCAAATGGAATTGAAACTACATTCGTATATCCTGCTTCATAAACAGATAAACAATCAAATTCTCCCTCTTGGATCAAAATAGGTTTTTCAGTATCAACCCTGTTCATGTTAAATAGTACGGGAGCGCCGCCACCCTCTTGCCAAATTTTGCTTTTAGCTTTATCTTTACCTTTTACGAATTTTCTTGCCACTCGTATTTTATTTAACACATGTTCGTTATTTTCGTTATAATATGGGAAAATAATATTTCCGTTTGTATCTGATTTTATGTTAAAATAAGTTGCGGTGGTTAAAGATATTTTTCTTAACCGTAAATAATCTTCGGCCTGTTGTGATAGCTTAACCAATTTCATAACAGGCTTTTTATATTCTTTCTTTTCTTCTAACATATCAAATCTTTGCTTATACATATCAAGTATATAATCAGCCCTTTCATTGTATAGTTTAGCTAACTCATTAAAAGTCCCGGAAGCTCCACAACTTCCTCTATGACACATAAACGTGTGTTTTTTAGTATTTAAGAAAAAAGTATATTTATCATGATGTCTACCGCCCTGACAATATGGGCATAACCGGGGATTTATTTCATCTCCTCTACTTTTATACGGCTGTAAATATCTATCGGCAAATTGTATTTCATTCATGTTTATTCAATATATCCTGTTTCTGGATAAGCATTATATATGTCTGCCATAAAAGGAGTTCTATTTAAGTTCTTTATAACTACATTCACCTTTGAAAGAAATACTTTATCTGGTATATCTTTGAAATATACATACCATAATTCTTTTCTCGCTTCGTTCATTTTAAAATCTTCATATTCTGTAGTAAGTATTTCTATTCCATCTTCAAAAGCTTTTTTACTTAACATACCTTACCTCCTGTACTATAAATTTAATTCACTTGGATCCCATGTTCTGCATCCAAAGAATTCTTCCATTTTAGTTTCTTTTTTATTGTTTTCTTTTGCCATTTCTAAATATCCTTTATACTCTTGATGTTGTCCTATAAAATTAGTACTCCTGATAATATACTGTAATTTGATGTTATTTTTCTTAATATGTTGTACATACTGATTAGTTGCTATTACTATATTCTCTTTAGATTCTTTTTTAATAGTATTCTGCCAATTTTTAAAAGTACGGCTTTTATTGAACTTATTCGGATAAGATTCATACCACTCTAAAAAATCTTCAGTATATATATTATCTTTAATAGAAGGATCTTTAATAGAAGGATCTTTGTTCCCTATTTTTTGAGGGGTGGTATCCCTATTTTTTGAGGGGTGGTATCCCTCGTTTTTAAGGGATGCTTCATATTCTGTGATATTATCGAGTTTTTCAGTAGGTTTGACATATACAAAAGTTCCACCCCTTCCGTCTTTTCTATGCCTAATTTCTCTTAAAATAAAAGATTCGTCTGAATATTTTTTTATTCTTGCTTCAAGAGTTTTTCTATTATTAATAACTAAAGGTATATCTTCCATGAAAGAATTCCAGTTTATCCAGATATATCTTTCATTGTCTACAATAATACTTTCCATTTTCATAGAAGCATATCTGTCTAGGATATTTCTAAGTATTACAGCATCTTTTATATCTAGCTTATTGTCGATTAATTTTTGCTGCTGGAAACCCAACAAAGTAAGTTTCAATTAAACCACCTGCTTATTGTTTTCTTCAATTCTTAAAATTTTTTCTTCTATTGCATCTATCATAAATTCTTTCAGAGTTTTGTTATTGTCTATTTTTGCAGCTTTCTTCATTCTTGAATGAAATGTAGCAGGCATAAGAACTGGGCAATTAACAACCCTTGTTTCTATGTTCATAATTTAGCACCCCCTCTCACTAACTCTTTATTATATTATACACCAAAATTTGTATTTGTGCAATATTTTATACACAAAAATTTTATTGTGTGTTATATTTTACACACTTTAAACGCAAAAACTTTTCTCTAGTAGCTTTTCCACCACGTATATTCCTTTCTAATTTGTTGATATTTAAGGCTTTGTCCACCTCTTTATATAACACTGGATCTATTTCAGGTAATCTTTCTCTACAATCCCTATGTATAGTACTCTTGCAAACCCCAAATATTAGCCCCGCTTCCCTAACTGTTGTTCCTGTTGCAGCTATAAATTCCCCTACTTCCAACACCCTGCTCCTAACTATTTCATGTACATTTTTATATTTATAAGCCATTTTTATTCCCCCTAAAATTTAATTCTTAGAGTGCAATATATTATACATCACACTCTATAGGTTTTTATTTGCTCTCTTTTATTGCCTTACAAAGTTTATTTATGCCCTTATGCCATTGTATAACTTCCTGTTGGTTAAGCATTGCAAAAGGCTCTGTATCATACTTGTGTAAGAATAATATTTCAATCATATCTCTAGCACAAGGGATGCCCTTTATTTCTTCTGTATCTCCATATTTACACAGTTCTACCTCTACGTTGTTAAGATTAGAACACACTGCATAATAACAAATGTTTTGACTTTCATAGTTGTAAATTGGTTTTATATAAAGTTCTTCGGGATTAATTTCAATAACATCTCCAAAGATTTTCCCAGTCTCTTCCGTAATAAAAGGTTTTACTTTCATTTCCAAATACCTCCTATAACCACACAGGTACTATTTAAGATACACTTTACTTTAAAAACATATAATTATATGTCTAACATGAAAACTTGCTAGAATGGCCCTGCATGGTTTATAATAAAAATTGTTTAATTATTTATTTTTCTGATATGCACTTTGGCAATTCATACACAATGCATTACCAATTTTACTTTTACTGTAATTTGCAACCTTTTCTGAAATCTCCATTCCGCACTTTTCACATTTAAGTGTGAAAGAAGTCTTGGAACCTGTTACAGCAGGTTTGGTAGTATTGGTTGCAGTATTAGTTTGTATTGTGTTTTTGCTAAGTGTATATCTAATTTTATTATGATTATCTTGAATTTCTAATTTGCTGATTTCCTTATCTTCGTTATACTCAATAGACTTAACATTGAATTTTATAATAGGTGATAGATTATATTTATCTTTTTTAGTTCTAGTGTCTGTTGTTTTGTTATACTCTCCTTCGTTCAAATTAATCCATATAAAAGGTGCTGTATAAAGTTCTCTGCCTATTCCAACATTGAACCCCGCCCTTTTGAAGCTGTCACTTGCTTGGCCCTTTTCTTTTTCTGTATAACTTTCCACTCCTACATCTTGTTTTTTTATCCATTGTTTTTTTTCATCATCCCATATAGAAATAGTACAGAACAAGTTACCGTTTATCAATTCATGTTCCCTCTGCCATCCTGTAGGACCATATATTTCATCAAGGATATTCATATCTACTCTAGCATTTTTATAGAGTAGTAATATAGCTCCGACACTCTTGGTTGTCTTTTTAACAGACTGTACACGCACTTCTATCTCACTGGCTTTTAAAAGCCTTATTTCTTTCAAGCCCATCACCTCTATCTAATTCTTAATCCTTGACCTTGTTTCATTTCAACACCATCTATTTTTATATTCTGTTTCAAATCATTCAATATAGCTTTTTTATCAATCTTATCTGGTTGAGGTATCCTATATTTACCAGGGATAACATTCTCGTTATTTATAGCTATGCTAGCAGGATTATTCTGAAGTGAGAGGGTAAATAGATTGCCTTTGATTTTTTGTTTGTTTAAAGCTCTCATATGCTCAAATAAATAGGACTTTAAATTCAGAATTTGATTTTCTTCTGTTTTCTTTCTAGCCTGTAATCTTTCTATTTCTTCTTTTAATCCTAATACATATACTTCTTTAGATTTAATAAATTTTGTAATATTTTCAGCTTTTAAATCAAACTCTTCGTTTACTGCATCTAAAGATTTTTCAATCTCTTCTTTCATATTTTCTAGATCCGGATTGTCTAAAAGCTCTTCTAAATTTTTATATCTTTCAGAAATTTCATATAATTTATCCACACTTATTCCCCCTCTGCTATTCTTCTAAAGGCGTTTATACAACATTCACAAACATTCTGTTCTTCAATCACATAATAAGAATCATTTTCGTAAATAAGTTCACCGCATATACTACAAACCATAATTGGCTTACGAGCAACACTTTGCATTAAATATTCTGTTAACATTCCATTCCCTCCAGTTCTTTAATAAAACTATCTAAGATCCTGTTTTGTTTTTCTGCCCTGCTTATAACTGCCCTGTTGTATCCTCTTTCAAAATCTTCTTTTGATTCCCCAGAGCATATTTTAATATCGGTGTTATTAGAATTTTTAAGACTTTTCAAAAATCCTAAAACAAACGCTGTATTATTAGTAATCTCCACAGTTTTCCCTCCTTAAATTTAAAGCCTGTTCGTCTGTAAGTGTTGTAATATCTTCACAGACTGTCTCATAAGTGTCAATATCGTAGACCATGCCTTTATAATCTATGTCAAAAACAGGCTTTTCCACTTTTCCTTCTCTCACAGTTTCACCCTCCTATAAATTAATTAGATATAAAAAAATCGGAATTAAGAAAACACACTTAAAATCTTTACCTTTTGTTTGAATACACTTCTTAATCCATACAGCCAATAGACTAGAGACAAGAATTAAACTGTAAATATGAAGTGTTGCAGTACCTAACAAATTCATCTGCCCAACCTCTTTTCTTCTAATAAACCTATTAAGGTTTCCTTCCATTCTTTGTATGCGTATTCTGTCCTATAATCTGTAGCTCCAAATGTTTTATAATATAGGTAGAAATTGTGCCTAAGAATAGACACTATTTCTTCCATACTGTAGTTAGTTTCCATAATTCACCTCGTTCAGTATTTTTAATTGCTTATCTAAAATACTGTTTTGTTCCTTAAGAGCATCTATATAACCCTTGGAATATTCTTGATTTTTGCTTTTGTGGCACTCTTTTATCTTCTTGTTGTTATAATCCTTAAATTTCTTTAAAACATCCTTTTCTTTTTCTAATAATCCATTTAATTTTTTCATTAATATTCCTCCATTTTCGAAATCATCTGCAAATACATTAAACATTGCTTCTGTAAAGTTTGCAGAAATAATTTCTTTTGCATTTGGAATGTCTGGATAAATAAGCACACCTTCCATAGCTATCTCCTTTCCATTTAAAACCATTGACTAATTTTAAAAAATTGTTAAACTTAAATTAATTAAATAAGGATTTCATATTCTTTAAGTATTGTAGAATTTGGAAAGAATACCTGTAACTTTTTTGCAATGAGGTAACTAGGTATTCTTTTATCACATTCTATCTCGGATAGATATTGGCTGCTTATTTTAATTTCTTGTGCTACATCTTTTTGAGTTAATTTATTTTGTATCCTGGCCATTTTTATAGCCAAACCTAAACTCACAATATATTCACCTCCTTTATGTACAAAATATTGGACAGGAAAAATTAGAATGTACAATTTATGAAATGTCCGTAAATATAGTGTATAATATTTTGTACAAACAATCAAATTTAAAATCCAGAGTATTTCTAAGAAAAATAAAGAATGTATTAAATAATGTACGTTTTGTCTAAAATTTTAGACAATTTTAGTTATTTTTAGGCTTGAAGTTTAAAAATTTAAACTATGTAATGTTTACATTGTATAAATGCGTACAATATACCATATGAATATAAAAAGGAGATAATAATATATGAACTATGATAAGATATTTGCTGAAAGATTAGCGCAAGAAAGGAAGAACAAAAAATTAAGTACAAGAGGATTAGGTGAATTAGCAGGAGTTAGTTCTAGTCTAATAAATGCCGTAGAAAACAGCAGAAGTACCATGAGTGTAGAAAACGCAATGAACATTGCTTTAGCATTAGACACAACTGTTGAATACCTCCTTGGTCAAGAGGAATATTTAAAGAAAAAAACAATGAACAAAGATATGATAAATACGGGTGATGTATCTGCTTTTGAGAAAATGATTTTACATACTTATAAATTCCCGAATGGAATGACCTATACAGAAATGGATGAAAAAATGAAAGAAATGAAAGAACTCGAAATAAAAATGGAAAAAATAGCATCTACTATATTTGGGGAAGATGTAAAAGAAAATAATAAGGATGTAGAAAAATGAATGTAGCGATATATAGTAGAAAATCAAAATTTATTGAAGGTTCTGAATCTATAGAAAATCAAATACAAATGTGTAAAGAATACATATCAAAAAATTATAAAGATTCAAACACATTTTTATACGAAGATGAAGGGTTCTCGGGAGGAAATACAAACAGACCTAACTTTCAAAAATTAATTAAAGATATAAAAAATAAAAAATTTAATATTTTAATGTGCTATAGATTAGATAGGATAAGCAGAAATGTTGCTGACTTTTCCACCACACTGGAATTATTAGAACAATATAATGTAGCTTTTATAAGCATTAAAGAACAATTTGACACTTCAACACCTATGGGAAAGGCTATGGTATATATAGCCTCTGTTTTTGCTCAATTGGAAAGAGAAACTATCGCTGAACGTATTAGAGATAATATGATTGAACTTGCGAAAAATGGTAAGTGGTTAGGAGGAAAAGTACCACTTGGATATACAAGAGTAGGAAGTGCTAAAAATACATATTTGAAATTAGAACCCGCGGATGCGAACATAATCAAAAAAATATATAACACATATATAGAAAAAGGTTCTATATATGCTACTTCAAAATGGTGCCTTGAACATAACGTAAGAAGAAAAAACGGAAATAATTTTGCATATAATGTTCTTTCTTTTACCCTGAAAAATCCAGTCTATTGTATTGCAGATCTGGATTTTTATAATTATGCTGTAGAAACAAAAATGATTATATGTAATAGTGAAGAAGAGTTTAAGAATAACATGTCAAAAGGAGTAACATCATACGATAGAACTTTTAGCAACAAAACAAGCATATTAAAACCCACTAGCAATTGGATAATTTCTATTGGGAAACATGAAGGAATAATTCAAGGTTCCGCATGGGTTAAAGTCCAAAGGTTACTTAAAGCTAACTATAGTAAATATCCGAGACAAGGAACCTCTGGCACTGCGTTGTTAGGAGGTTTATTAAAATGTGCTAATTGTGGTAGTAATATGAAAATATCATACGAATACAAAGAAGGAAAGAAAGATATTTTTTATTATAGATGTTACAAAAAAGTAAATACACGCGGAATAGATTGTTCTATAAAAAATTTAAATGGTAGAAAGACAGATGAGTTTGTACTGAATAGAATTATAGATATTTCGCAAAACGAGGACAAGCTTAACAAAATATACAAAGAATATTCTAAAAATTCAAACGTACCGGATAATGAAATAAATATAAAAAAAATGAAAATCAAAATAAAGCAGAATAAAGACGATATAGAAAAATTGACCATAAAATTAATAGATGCTGAAAATTCTGTGGCAAGTAAATATATAATTAAAAAAATAGAAAGTTTGGATTTAGAAATACAATCTCTAGAAAAACAAATTTCCGAATTTGAAGATAAAACGTTTTTGTATAAACAAAGGGAAAAGGATTTTTATTTTGCATTTGGAAACATAAAATATTTAAGTGCAGATATAAAAAACTTAGATATAGATCGTAAAAAGGAATTAATAAGAAGTGTTGTCAAAGAGGTTGTATGGGACGGGAAACGTATAGGTTTAAAATTAAAACTTTAATGATAAAAACCTGTCTTTTATATCGAATTCCTGTAGCAATTACTTATAAAAGACAGGTTTTATTTTGTTGTGTTATTGAGCATTTATACTGAACTTTCTTTAATTAAACACCTTATCTTTAGTTATTCTGTTTTTTAGATAACTTATATCTTCTTGCATAACAGGAATTGCTTTAAGTTCCTCTTGAATTTTAGGTATAACTTTCATGTTTTTGCTTATTTCTTTTAAGCTTTCCGTATTATCCTGTAAACTATTTGTACATTTATCTAACTGGACCATTAATTTTTCTTCTCTTTCTTTACTTTCATTCCGTACATTCTCTACCAAATTTTTATATGCTTCTTGTTGCTTGTTTTGGGAATCTATATAATTTTTCATTAAGAAGAAAAGCATAAGAGCTAATACTGTAAAGCTTCCTGCTTTTGCAATCAAATCATAGCTTAAATTCATTTATTTCACCTCCACTTGATCCTCTGTTTTTGAATATGTTGTTTCTCCTATTACATTTAATAATTGTGAAACATTTGTATAAGGCCTATTTTCTATGATTTTAAGTGCCTTTACTTTTCCAATACCGTCTAAGCTTTCTAATTCCCTTTGTGTAGCTGTATTTAAGTTTATTTTAGGTATATCAGGTGTAGTGGAAGTGTTAATATTAACATTCTGACTTTGATTTACAGACTTATTTTTATAATCGGAGATACTTTGTCCTATTATCAATCCAAGGAGGATAGCAATTATGATTATTAAAGCTATGAAATATTTGTTTTTATTTCCCATATTTTTACCTCCTTAGATTTTCTTATTTAATTGTAATGCCTTTTTACTTTTATTGCATAAATTCTAAAATATGTAAATTAACTCTCTGTAGGTTCTGTTGTTTGAGCATCTTGTTGTATAATATTCTGGGCATCTGCACTATCGGTTTCGGAATTAAAAACCGGCGCTGCAAGTTTAGAATCTTTAAGTTCTGTATTGATTTTCCCACAAATAGCTTCTCTAAAATGATTAATTTCTTCTTGTGATATACCAGGAATTTTTTTAATTAAGAGATTATCAAATTCCTTCTTTTTTTGTTCTCCTGCTTGTGGAATAAACTTAAATTGCTGTTCTACAATATAATAAACATCTTTTGCAATGTTATAGCATTTATTATATTGTTCTACCCCTATTTGTTTAACAAGAGATTCTTTTTTCTTTTTAAGATAAGCTATCCCCACAGTAACAGCATAAGAAGCTAACGCTCCAAGAATACTTAAAACTCCATTTAATATTATGTTTATCAATTGATTTCCCATATTTGCCTCCTAATATTTTTTATAATTAAAATAATCTTTTAGATCCACCTGCTCCTTGGTTATTATTCCAATATACCTCTGGCGCTCCGCCTTTACGAATAACGAAATAATTCCCTCTATCTAAGTGAATAGCCATATCTCCGTCAGTTCTTTTTTCAATATAAAAAGGCGTCCCTGGTATCTGCCAAATATTTGACCCTGTAGGTACAGTTTCCTCATAGGTTGGAGCTGTTTGTACTATTGGTTGAGTAGCTGAATTGCTCTGCGTTGAAGTATCTATTCCAGTGATTCCTTTCACTATTGCAGTAGCTAATTTTTCAGCGTTGTATTTGTCACAGTCTGCTTTGGTATCACAGAAAAAAGGTTCAATCAAGATTGCGACCATGCTCGTGTATTTAAGCACATATAAATCACCTTGACGTTTTGCACCTCTATTTGTTAGTCCCAAAGCTGTAGAAATTTCAGATGATACCCTTTCTGCATAAGCCTGTCCTGCGGCACTGGCATATTCAACCTCGCAACCTGTAGCCACATCTGTTTTAAAGGCGTTGACATGAAAGCATAGATGCAATTGTGAATTATAAGAATTAGCTTTATTAACTCTATAAGCTAAACTTTGTGCTAAGGTTAAATTTAAACTTGCTGGCGGTGTACAATCATATAATGTATGTCCTAATGTTTTGAGTTTTGATACTGCATTGGCTCCGTATTCTCTAACTATTGCCTCTTCATTCAAATAACCTTCTGCCCCTCTATCTGCACCACAACCATGTCCAAAATCATAAGTTATTACCATAGATTCCCCTCCTTGTTTTACATTTAATAATTGATTTAATAAATTTATTAATTTACTTGCATATTCTTTATCGCTTGCCCAGTTACCATTACCCAAGTTTTCAATATTGGGAGCGATTCCTCTCGTAACAAGTTGAAATCTTGGATCTATCAATGTTTCATTACCAGGTATAGGATTAGTACTACAATAAGCATATAAATGTTGAATATGACATTTAACACCTTCATCCTCTGTATTAAAACTTAATGCTTCTCTTCTTCCGTTTCCATCTATAGCACCTAGACCAGCGTAATTGTGCATATCCAAAGTAGTTATAGATGTATCTGAATATCTTAAAAAATTAGTTTCTAAACACATTTGCACCCACGCACATTCAATTTTAATTCCGTATATATTGCAGATTTAGAAAAATAAAAGAGCTATGAAGAAATTCATAACCCTAAGTATGTAAAGCTATCTCTAGCTCCTATTTTGCCTTATGGTCTATTCTGTATAATCCTGGCCGGTTATGGTTTTAAATTCATCTGTAGTTATAATACTTTTACTTGTTGCCTGTTTTACCATATCTAAATTTACCCAACTATTCTTATAAACCATGCTCCAAAAATTAAAATATTTACTCATTTATATCATCCTTTCTTATCCTAATTGCATTTGTGCAATTGTTTGACTTAGTGTTTCGACCTGGCTTGCCAGATCTGCATTTTGGAGAGTTAAATTTGCTACGGTTTGGGCTAAAACTTCATTTTGACTAGGCTGTTGATTTATATTCTGTATATTTTGAGTCTCTATTTTATATTGTTCTTCTGTAATTTCTTCTACATCTATTAGTAATGATGTTAATTCCTCATTTGTTGCACATACAGAGTATGTTATAAATAAATTGCACCTTTGACTTCCGGCTATAAATTTATCTATATCTAACCCTTTATAATCTGGTTGATTAAATTGATTCCAAAAATTATTTATTTTTATATATTTCATTTACTTCTCACCTTCCTAAATTAATGCATTTAATAGCACGCCATATACTTTATTTTCTTTACTATCGGTTTTAGTGAGGGTTCGTGTAGTAACAGTACCTACAGTGGAAATCGTAGATATAGAAGTATTTTCACCATTATCAAATAGTAATATTGCTCCACCTTTACAAGGTATTAATAAATTAGCACTATAACCAGTGCTAATATTAGGAACTGTAACGCTATAAAGTAATGTTCCACTTAAATTATAAATATCGCAAGTAGCAGAGTGGATAAAGAAAATTAAACTATGATATTCATTTATACATCCCAAAAGTCCTGTTCCATAATAAGTAGTCGATATTGTTGTTATAACCGTTCCTGATTTATTGGTTATTTCTATATTCTGCGCAGGATATGTTTGTCTCATTATATAGTTTTTGGATGCATGAAAAAACATTCCTGCACCACCTATAGTAAGTGTACTTACAACGCTGCCACTTGAATTTAATAATATGGCTGTTCCGGATGTATCTGTACCTTGCATAAACCACATGCCTTCTCCTTTGGTAAATCCCAATGGAGTTAATTGATTGTAATCTGTTCCTGAAGGTATATTGACTAAATAATTAAATATATCTTGTTTTTCTTTGTAGTTTGCTGTAACAGTACCGCCAGTAGTATATCCTAAGGGGATTGTAATACTTTCTCCTTCTGTTGTAATAGTTCCTCCAACAGAACCATTATTAGGCATTGTTCCAACTATAGGTCCGGTATCTACAGTAGCTTTTTTACCAATTAATAATTGAGGTTCCGTTGCATCTCCACCACCTCCTTTACCCAACAATATAAAAGAATCCGAGGTGCTTTCGTATACTAAATTAGCTGGTAAATTTGCCCTTACATTCGTAATAGAGTTTCCAAAATAGTCTTTAACAGATTTGGCACCAGTACCACCCACATTTATAGTAATAGCTCCTGAACTTGCAGCATTAAATTTCATTACAATTAATTGCCCATCTTGTAAAGTGAACCCTGTTGGAGCTGTTAAGGTATAAGCATTACCCGAATTGGTAGTTGTACCTAAACTTAAAATTTTATTATCTGAATAAGTCTTATTATCTTCAACAGAAGGTTTCCAATCTGTTATCATTGTACCAGTTTCCACTTGGGCATTTGCTACATAAAAAGTTACTGTACTTCCACTGGTGTCCCAACTAAAAATTGATAATATATTATTTGCTCCAGGATTTTTATTTTGAATAAAATAATATCTCGTCCATTCTGTAGTAAGAGTTATAGTTTGTCGATTATTATCCAAGCCAAAAGCTATCGTCAAAGGGGCATCTGCTTTTAACCACGCAGAATAGACATAAGTTCCTGCGTCATTTTTAATAGCACTAGGAGAGCTATTATAAATACCGCCGCCTTGAACGGAAGTAACTATTTTACAACACTTACTGAATTTTTCATCTGAAATTATAGATAATGTTGCAGTATTATTTTTAGTCCATGAATTTAATCCATTATCAAAACTTCCATTAGATAATAAATTTATTCCACCTTGTTCTTCGTGCGTGATGACTTTTTCATTGTTATACACTAGATTAGGCAATTTATTTACTGTAGTATCAAATTCTAAAGAATCATATATCTCTTGATTTAACACTGTAGATGTATTCGTATTATAATAATCTAAACCGAATATACCAAAATTAGAAGAACCGTTAAATTCTATAGTTTCTGATTGTTGTGCTGCGAAATAAAATTCAACACCCCCGTATTTTTTCCCATTATATGTGAAAGTGCATGGACGTAAATTTTCTATATTTTTTCCTAATCCTAAACCAAAATAATTCATAATTGATGTGTTATATTTCTTTTCAGCGCCTACATATAAAGAATTTATTTCTCCCCCTGTTGTTCCATCAAATCTATGAAAACTGATTATCCCAGAACTATAAGAATTAAAATTTGGGTTCGTGTTTGTCAATTCACATAATGCTATTACGGATTTTACATAACTATTATTCTGAAGCTGTCCTGTCAAAATAAATCTTTTTGTTTTAGTATCAGGATCAAAATTACCGTCATGCCAAATCCTTCTCCAAGGTTGCCAAGTTGTAAAATTTGTATCGGTGCCTCCTCCTTTAGCCCCTTGTCTCATATAATATTCATTGTTGTTATACCCTGTGATAATTTGAAATACAGTATCTGAACCACGAGATACAATTAATTGTCCATAACTAACATTTGAATTTGGGGGTAAATTAGTATAATTAGGTGACGTAGCATCAAGTCCATAAAAACCAGATGTAACGACTGTATTTAGGTCTGTTCCAGAAGGTAATATAATATATTTACTTACTGCATCTGTTACTCCGTACCCTGCTAATGTAGTTGGTTTCCCAGATGCTATCTTACTCCAATCAAGATTAGGTATGTCCGCAGCACTTAAATTAGTTGCAGAAATAACCCTGCCTTTCGCATCTATCGTAAGTTTCGTGTAAGTTCCTGCTGTTGCTCCACTGTTAGCTAATACTACAGTTATACTCTTATTAGCAGAACCATCAAAAGGAGTACTTCCTGTGGCATCTCCTGTTAAAGATATTGTTCTAGGTGTCTGTAACTTTGAGGCTTGTTCTGCTATTAAATTTGTTTGTACAAGCCCATTGTTTGTGGGGGTAAAGGAAGATGACGGTTGTATTTCAAAACTCATCCCATTATAGATAGTTCTGTATATTTTATTAGCTTGTAGAAAACCATTTGTTAAAGCAACTCCGTTATAAGTTAAATTTTTAGCACCCAGTCCATTTACATTTAATGTACACGCCCCTGTATTTGCTACATTAGGTATAATATCTATATTTAATCCAGTTGTATAACTTGTTACCGTTGATATTGTTGCTCCATATGCGTTGTTACTTCCTGTTAAAACTGCAAGTTTAATTGTTTCTTTCTTTAAATTAGCAATATTTGTTTCGTCTGTATCCAATCTATCCTCTACATTTTGTATATCTGTTATTACTTGTGCTAAGTCTGCACTAGGATTATTCATAAGAAATTCTGTTCCGTCGTATGTCATTGTGTAGTATTTATTTTTTATTAAATCGTTGATTGCCAGATCAACTATAGTACCACTGTTGTTAGTCTTTTTTATAGATACAGCTCCAATACCGCTTATATTAATTGTGCTTGCCCCTGTATTGGTATTTGTGGGCTTAAATAATATTGTTAATCCTTCATAGTATGTACTTAATCCTGTTAGACTTGTAGTATATGTGGTTGTACTAGAACTTGTATCTTTTAATTTAAATATGACCTCGTCTGCCATTGCATTTAAATTGCTTGCTGAAATTGCTGTACCTTCTGTTGAGATAGTTCCAGGACTAGCTTCAATTGAGTACAATCCACCCCCAAGATCACCTACCGAATATCTGCTAGGATATTGGGCAACTCGATCACTAAACACAATTTTTTTAGCCACATTATCCCTCCTAACTTGATAATTGTTCTATTCTTGCCTTAATTGAATTATATTCATCATCTGTGATTATAACAACATCTGTTGTATTCCTAGCTTTTATTTGTTCCAACATATCTAAAAGTGTTGCCTTACTTAATTTTCCCTCATTTATATATTCATCAAACATATCTTTTATACTCATACTAAATTCCTCCTAGCTTTGTGTTAAATTTGCCACTTCCTGTTGCAAGTTCGTTACATCTGTTTGCAATGTGTTAATTTCTTTCATCATTACATAAATGAGCTTTAATAAATCCGTGGCAGAACTATTTATTCCTACATCATCATCAAAAACTCCTATGGTTCCATTTTCGTTGTATACGGTATAAGTAAAGGAAGAACTTAAAGGATGTATTCTTATACTTTCAATATCATTTATATATCCGATTATAGAATCTTGCGTTTTTACGAATTTGTCTGCTTGAATTTGTCTATCTGCATACCTTAAGGTTTTCATTTTACCCTCCTTATGATGAAACTAAAGTTTTGGCAAACGGTATAGTGCCTAATGAAAATGTTCCGCAAACTGGAACTTGTATATCTAATTCTGTTATTATATTTATTCCTGCCGCTGTAGCTTTTGATAGATATTCTTCTGGATTTTCAATTAAAGGATATGTATATCTTAAAATTAATTCTGCTGGATTAGAACTTTTAATTACACCATTATAAAACTGCCCTAAAATTAATCTTCCAAAATCATTTAATACCTCTATGCTACCATCTGATCTATTTGAAATTATTTTTGTTTTTAGGATTTTTCTATAATCGGAATCACTTAATCCGTTCCGGCTTTCTCCTACTATACTCCCGATAACATCTAATCCATACCATTCGCTTTGATCTATATCTCGGCTTTGTTGTATCTGTATGAAAGCCTCTATTAATTCATCAAATAGTTCCGCAAGTGCTGAAAAGTATTTTTTAATATTACTTCCATTTCTTAAATAATATGGAAGCAAAGAAATCATTCTATCTGTAGTTTGAGACATATTAAACCACCTCAATCTTGGCTAACTCTGTTATTGCAATTTTATCTGAATCCATCACTATATTATTCGGTTCATATGTTACGCCATCTGTACTTAGAGTAATAGTCATATCATCTATACCATTTAAATTCAGGCTTGTTATGGCTGCATTTATTTTATAGATTTTTACACTTTCTCCAACCCCAATACCTCCGATATAAGACAAGACTTCATTTTGAATTTGTGTATCTCCGTCTGCCGGAAAACTACTATTTGTTGTAACATCTACTCTAATCCATATATCAACCTGTGATGGTCTTGAGAAACTAATATGTTGTGTTATTCCTTGAGAATCCACTACATCTACCGTAATAGATCCGTATGTATCAATTCCTCCTGGAGATTTTTCTAATATAGCTTGTGCTATGGCTGTGTTGTCTCCACCATTCACAAGAACATATATTGAATGTGGAGGAATACCATCTACCGTAGAATCTGTTTTGTTTTGTTTTACAATGCAATCTGTAACCGCTGTTACTTTTAAGACATTAGCCCTTATCGCATCCGTTGTTGAACCGCTTCCACTAGATGTACTGTTTGCATACCTGGTTCTAAAATTAGTATCACTTTCTTCATCTTGTCCTCCTGTAGTTTCATTTAGGTTTGTTACTGAATTAAGACCAATTAAAGGAGAAACTATTTTAGTTATTGTATTTGAACTTACATTTCCATTAGCTCCAGCATTTACAGCAACTATATTTATATCTACATATCCAATCGAGGGTATTATTTTATTCTCTGTTGTAATAAACAATATATCCATATCCGTTTTTACTTGAAAATCAGTACTTATTATTGTTCCTGATGTACCTGTAAATCTGACTACGCCAGATGCTTTCGTGGCTTGTTTTCTACTTATACCTATATATTTACCTGCATATCCTAAAGGGGTACCTTCTGCGTATTTAGGATTAGGTATATAAAATGTCTGTTCTGCCACTTCCCATATTTCGGCCAAAAGTTCCATAATAGGTACAGAGAGATGATATAAAGGATCTTTGTCTGTGAAGTCCACATTTGCCCCAAATTTATCAGAACTTTTTAAACTTGTTGACATATAACCCACTATGGAATTAAAATCTCTTTTGTTATATCCCGTTGTTGTTATTCCATACCCACTAGCCAACTTATCCAATGATAACACCTCCTACCGTAGCTATTGAACCGTCTGTATAACTTAATTCTACATCAATTGCTTGATTGCCGCTGTTTTCACCTTCTTGAGTTATATTCACAGCTATTATTTTTTCTATGTTGTCATCATACTCAAGAGCTTTTGCAACGGCAATCTTTTTTCTGCCATCATCTATTCCCTTTTCATTTATTTCCAATATTTCAGAATAATCTAATCCCATATTAGCATTATAGAAAAGCTCACCTTTTACAATTTGCAGCAGTCCTGCAGTCCTTTGTTTTTTTTGAACTTCCTCATTTACAGTCTGTAACAATTTATCTTTTATAACAATGTCTCCGTTTTGAATCATCACAGAAAGCATACATTCACCTCCTTATTCTGCATAAACTTTACTTGAACTTGTATAACCCTCTGAATCTTCTACAAGCACTCTCTTATTTGCGTTTTCACCAAGTTTTATACTATTGCCATTCAAGACCCAATTTCCGTCTTGAGTTAACTTTGCATATGCACTTGTACCATCTTTCTGAATAATTAAATCTTGTGTAGCACTAAAAGTATTATTTAAAAAATTAATTGATAGTGGTAATACTATGGCATCCTGCAAACTATGTGTTCTTGTTGTTTTAGCATCTTTTGTTTGACCATCTATAGAAATATTATCCATGTCATAATCACAAAATATCAATAAGATTATATCCCCGTTTTTAGGCTGCACTTTTATTGAATATCCGCCTATGGAGAAAAACCCTATTGGTATGTTGGGGATTGGATTATACACTTCATTGGTATTTGGTTCTGTATGTAAAGGAACTACTGTGGCCGTGTTATTAGAAGGATTATAGGATTGTATTTGTGCTATCATCATTACATTTAAATCTTTCATCATCTGTTTTCCTATAGTTTTAAAAAAATCAATACTCCTGTTCATATAGGAATTACCTCACATTCTGTTATAAAATCACTCCCACTAAGAGAGTGTTGCCCCTCGGCTACTAACATACGCCCACTCACTTTCTCCGATCTTAAATCTAAAAATGTATAGGCTTGTATACCATGAGTTAAAAGACATTTAACTTTATACTTAGCAGGTGTATCATTTCTATCTATATCCTCTACACTTATAAGTCCATGTTCAGCATCTATTAAATATCCATACGTATATCCAGACCATCCAGGTATAACTACAAGACTTGCTCCACTTACTATAAATAAACTATTACAATCATCCACAAGATCAGAAATTATATCCTGAAAAGTTCCACTCGCATAGTATCCACGAGGATAAATTACATCTTGCTTTACAGAAAGTATGTCGAATTTAATTCCTAGCGAATTGGCAAGGTCTTTCATAATAAAAGTAGCTGTTGTATTTTCTGCATAGCTCTTGTTTAATTTTACTTTTAAATATTGACTTGTTATATTCAATCCCTTTATATGGAAAATTCTATCCATTCCAGATTTTTCAGAACTTACAGTTGTTACAATACCTTGCGTTAAAGTTCCCATATCTTCACCATATCCAGCGTTTATCGTGATACCTTGGCTTCGTTGTATGACTTCCATAGTATCGTCTGCCAAATTATAAAGATCAACTGTAAATTCATCTGGAACGCTGTCGGCATCAAATTTTACATTAAATTCAAGATATAACTGTGGAAATATGAAATTTCTTCCTGCGACTATAATTTCTGCTTTTCTTCCAAATGAGATAGACATTATGCCACCTCACTTCGTTCAACGTAATACAGAAACACTGTATCCCCAAAATTGTCCCATGTTACACGCTCTATTGAAATGTCTTCGCTTCCCACATATAATAATTCTTGTGGAAAATCAGAATTTATATTATGTTCCATGTCCTCGCCTTGCTCTCTAAAAAGGAATTGTCCTAAAACAAGTTTTTCGTTTTCAACCAAGGTCTTATCTCCTAAACTCAAAGAAGCTGTAAAAAAATCAAATAGAACATTGTATTTAATGGAGACTGTATATGTAGAACCGCTAAGTTTAATCGTAAAGCTATAAGGTATTAAATATTTATTTATATTAATTATTCCCATATAATTCAGCTCCTTAATACATAGCTTTAATTTGATTCGAAATAGCTTGATTACTTGCATCTAAAACCTCTTTGGCTTGTTTGTTAGTCCTAGTTGGTGCAATTACACGAGTTCTTACAACTTCTGCATTACTTGTATCATTAGAACTTAGTTGAGTTTTTATAGCTTCTATATCAGGTATACTTATATCGGAAGTTAGAATATTGACAACTTCTCTTTTGGCTGTCAAAACCTGTTGTAAATCCATTTCAAAAGCGCACCCGTCGGCAACATCTGCTGTATGTTTATTTTCAAAATTTGTAATTATAAAATTCCATAATGTTTGGATACCATAATATTGATCTACCACACCTTGGATACAATATCTTCTTAATAAATCTAATTGCTGTTGGGGATAATTCCCTTTACCTGTTATAATTCCAGATAAATGTATTGTAATCGGCTTATTCTGAAAGTGATCCGTTATAACAGAACCATCTTCAAGGGGTTTGTCTGTTACGTCATTAGAATATGTATAGGTTTCTTCTTCCACAACCGTAAAGACTACATCTTTAAACCTAGCTTTCTGGCTTACAAGTGATTTTGCTTTTTCAGCTACTTCTTTAGTTATAATGCTTAAGTTTTTTAAAAGATCTGTAGTAAAATCAGCCATAACGCACCTCCTAACTAAGCCCCATTTGAATTTTTAGATCTGCCATTTTATCGTCAAATAATGGCCCAAAATGTTTCTTTAAAACCCTTAAGACTTCATCCGCGGTAGCTCTTGGATCTTTGGATTCATGAATATGTATTATAACGCTAGGGCTTAATTGTGTTGAAACATTATTGCTAGTTGCATATGGAGTTTGAGAAGCAATGCTTATTTTATCATTAGGTGTTACCGTTTCGCCGCCTTTCATCCAAACAAGTTCTGGCCCTTTTTCTCCCACAAGATGTACACCGGGGGTAGCGTTTCTTGTTCCCTCCTCATAGCCCACGTATGCTCCACCAGCTAATTGTGAACGAATTCCGGGTACATTTGCTATACTTCCATATCTGCCTATCATATACCTTATGGAGGATACTGCATTATGGATAGGGTTCCATATATCATTCATTCCTGGAAGCGCCCAACGGTTGAAAGTTTCATCTATCATCTGCATAAGTCCCTTAGATGGATGCCCTGCGGCGGCGTTGGAATCCCATAGATTTATACTATTAGGATTTCCACCAGATTCATGCATTGCGATATTTTGGAGAAGTGGTAAGAAACTCATAGGCGTTCCTGTTATAGCCATAGCTGTTGCCAGCCAGCTAGTTACACTTCCGCTCATGGCACCTCCAGCCGCACCTGTCATACTACCAATCCAGTTCTGAATAAAACTTCCCATATCTTTTGAAGTCATTCCATTTACAAGTCCCCGTAACAAATTGCTACCCATTGAATACATGACTGTACTTGGTGAATGTATTCCAAAACCACTTTTAAATGTTTCTATAACCTTATCTGTAAGTGTTTGTACCACAGTTGTTAAGTTACCTTCATTCGCCTGTACTCCTTGAGCTAAATTGTTAACCACGCCAGAGCCATATGTATATCCTGATAAGGATAGGTTATTCATTATGTTCTTATTGTCTGTAGAAAGTGTAGACGTTGCGTTTGTGCTTAGGGATTCATTTTGCAATAAAGCCACTGAAAAGTTTTCTACACTGTCACGCCCATATAATTTATGTTGGTCCACATAACCGGTTATTATTTTTTGATTATCTGCAATAACTTTCTCTGCAGAACTATTTAACTCTGCACTTGCCCCTAATGTTCCGGTACCCATTTGTGCAAAGCTACCACTTAACATTTTATTTGTCTTTGAAGCTGTCGTTACATCTGCACCTTTAGGAAGGTTTACTAATTCAGGACCTTTTTCTCCAACTAATGTTACCCCGCCCGGGCTGTTTACCATCCCGTTAGCCGCTGCTGGAAGACCTGTTGCCTTATCTAAGTTTTTCCCTTTAGTCTCCTTCTTTTTATCCCCAACATATTCTAAAGCTTTTATGGTTGGGATATTTATTCCCGGAATTTTATCTATGGTGGTTATAACCCCATTTATTTTGGTTATTAATCCGTTTATCTTTTCTATTACAACATTTACTCCATCAATGGCGGTTTGCTTTATACTTCCCCAAATTGCAGCCCATGCAGCTGATAGGCTTCCAAATTTTTCATGGAGATATATTAACCCTGCGGCCAGAACTGCCACCGCTCCTGCAATAAGATAAATAGGCCACGTTACCGGTAAGGCAAATAATTGAACTAACGCTAACCCACCAGCTAACGCTAAAAGGCCTAACCCTGTACCCATAAGCAATGATCCTAATCCAGTGTTTCCTTGTTTAAGTTGTATAAAGCCCGTTACAATGGCGCCAATACCCAAACCTGACAACGCTCCAAAACCGAGACTAACTGCCATTAATCCTGCACCTGTACCCATTAATAAAGAACCTAATCCGGTATTACCTTGTTTAAGTTCCATAAAACCCGCTGCCAGAAGTCCTACTCCTCCTGCAAACTTTAACACAGAACCAAGGTTTCCTAATGCTCCGACGGTCTTAACTAAATCGCCTACAGCCATAGCACCTTTTAATATTATAAATGCACCCGCTACACCAAATATAATAGAGGCTATCCCTCCCCAATTTTTTTTAATGGTACTTCCTACATCTACCATTGTATTTAAAATCCATGCTATATTATTGGTTATATCAGGTAAGTTTTTATTCAAATCATCTATAAAAGTTCTTAAGGATTTTCCTAATGGCGATTTATCTATATCGGTTATAAATGCATTTTCAATGTTCGTTTTAAATAACCCCAATGAGCCGGCCACAGTATCATTCATTGTGTCAGCCATTTTTTGAGCTGCCCCATCACTATCTTGAAAACTTTTGGTTAATTTATCTATTTCATCTTTACTGCTATTCATTAATGCAGACATAGGAGTTAATCCTTCAACTCCAAAAATTAAAGATAGTGCTGCTCCTTTAGAAGCTGAATCCAAACCTTTCATAGACCCTTGCAAGTCTTGAATTAATGTTCCTATATCTTTTATCTTATGTGTAGTAGGGTCTATAGCTTCAAACCCTAATTCTTTCATTTTTTCTGCTGCTTTATCTGTTGGGTTTATTAGTCTGGTAAACATCCTTCTTAACCCTGTACCAGCAGAAGTGCTTTTTATTCCAGCATTTGCAAGCACTCCCACTGCCGCTGCAGTACTTTCAATAGACCATCCGGCTTGATTAGCTACAGGTGCAATATATTTCATTGCAAATGCCATATCAGGCATTGCTGCTGAAGTGTCAGCCGCTGCTTTAGCGTAAATATCCGCCACATGTGCGGCTTGTGAAGTTTCCATATTAAAATTTCTTATAGCTGCTGCAATATCCAAAGTAGATTCTTGCATTTTTATATTTCCAGCCACCGATAATAACGTGGATGCTTCCAACGAATCCATTACTTGTTTTGCATCAAAGCCCGCAGAGGCCAAATTCTCTTCCCCAGCCGCAATCTCTTTTGATGAGATTGCATACTTGTTACTAACCTCAATAGCCTTATTACCTAATTTCGTTAAATCCTTATTTGTAACTTCCCCTAATGTAGCATGTACTCCAGCCATTTGTTGTTGGAAGTCCATAAAGGCAGTTGTAGCTTCTTTAATTCCGGCCACAGCTGTATATCCAACTCCAATAAAGCCCAAAGCCCCTAATACACCGCTCATTCCGGATGAAATACTCCTAAGCCCGCTTAAAGAACTACTAAATTCGTTAGCTTTAGCAGCTCCTTTGCTCATGCCTTCTTGCACTTTATTTAGGACGCTAGCAAACTTATTTTCATTCTCTACACCCTCAAAAATTTCTTGATTTAACCTTTGTTGTTCTGCCACCATTTTTTCAACTGGCGCACTTAAATTGGCAGTTCTATTGTTTAACTGCTCCGCCAACTTAGAACTTTCATCTATTTTAGAGTTGTATTCATCTGCATATTTATTTACCATCTCCGTAAGTCTCTGCTGCCGTTCTGTAGAAGCATTTAATTCTGTTGCATTGCTTGTTGCGTTTTTCAAAGAATTACTTAAATTGTCTACGTTAAGATCGCTTGTAGACTTGCCTAAGTTATTAATAGGTGTATTAAATTTGCTGAAAGCATTTGCGATTGAATCAACTTTTTTTACCATGCCATCCAAAGATGCGTCTAAACTGTTTATCAATTCTACAGATTTCATTAATCCGCTTTCATTTGTGTTATAACTAATCTCATAAGCAAGATCCTGTAAAGACATTTAATACACCTCCTTATTCCCATTTTATTACAGATATAATTTTTCTGCCGAATTGTAGAATTTCAGGCAAAACATGCTATAATGAAATAAATAAGGGGGGATTATATTGGAAAAAGAACGATTCTATGATAAAGATTTGTTCATGTGGATCATGTTTGGAACATTATCGCCAATTGGAATAATTTTGATGTGGAAAAACAAAAGATATCGTGTAATACCTAGGATAATAACGTCTGTTCTTTATTTGTTTTATTTTTTAATCATATCTGGGACTATTGGAAGTGAAAATTCAGGATTAAGCTTTACTGCTGAATTTATTAGATTAACTGTATTCTTTGTTATAATTCCGTATATTGTAGTACATTGGAATAAGATATATCAAAAAATTCTTATTTTAATGGAGAAATATTCTTCTGATGATAATGTTCAATTTAATAGAAATAGCGAAGATAACACAGTTATATATAATGAAATTAAAGGAGAGAAAAATAAAAATATGAACAATAACAATATAAATAAGGTTGCTCTGTTTTACGAAGGAGGTTATCCGGGCTATCATAAAAGTTTTTCAGCTTTAATTACAAGAAATGATAATGAAATCATATTTTTAAGTAGAAATACTTTGATGGAAAAATTCAGGATCAATATAAATGATATTATTGAGATAAAACATCATTATTTAGATAAAAGTATGGGGAAAACAATTACTATAACATTAAAATATAAAGAGAATAAAATAGAAATGATATTTAGTAGTGGCTTATTATCTGAAAAAAAATATAGTCAATTAATGGCATTAGTTTACTCTGATAATATTAAACCTTTTAACGCAAAAAAAGAAAGGAAAGGAATAATAGTAGCACTTACAATAGCATTTATCGTTATAATGATGGCAGTTATAACAACGAATACAAGCAACAAAAAAAACACAAATACGAATACAAAATCAACTGTATCTCAAACACCTACCGACATTGAAAAAACCACAGATAATACTACCAGTGTCAATAACACTGATGATATATCTCCTTCAAACGCAGTTGTGGATGATGGCTCTATAAAAGAAGGTATGTACAAAGTAGGAACTGATTTATCGGCGGGTGAATATGTAATAATCACAAATAACTCTGAACAAGGATATATGCAAATAACTAAAGATAGTACAGGAACTTTTGATAGCATAATAAGCAATGAAAATATAGCTAATAGAACCTATGTTACTGTAAATGATACTGAATATTTAACTGTAAAAAACGCTAAAATATATCCTTTAGATAAAGCTCCTAAGATTGATACTTCAAGTGGTACTTTATCAGACGGAATGTATAAAGTTGGAACGGATATTCAGGCAGGCGAATATAAAATAAATTCTCCTAGTAATGGGTACATTGAAATAACTTCTGGTAGTAGGCATACACTAGACGGGATAATATCTAATGATAATTTCACTGGAGATAAATATATAACCATACAGGATGGGCAATACATGAAATTACACAATGCTACGCTTACATTAAATAATTAAAGATATAGATAGAACAAACCCTTGATATTTCAACAAGGGTTTGTTTTTTATGTTCCAAAACTTAACTTATACTCTTATTTATCTATTTTCTAACTGTAATCATCGCATCACATCTTTCATAAATTTTTAGGAGGTAAGTTCGCTCTGAACTAAAAGCCGAGCGAACTTATTATTATTTTACTTACGTTTAAACCCCTGTTTATAATACTCTTCTGACATAACACAACCTATTTCAGTAAGTGCATCATCATACTTCCTTATAATTTCTGAAATGTTTTTTAGCGCTTTATTCAATTCTTTATTTAATTCGTCAGCCTTTTGTTCAGCATTTATATAATTTTCATTTTTCTTTAATACCTCGTGTGATTTTTCATTTAAAAATTTGTCATATTTTCTATCCAAATAATTCATTCATTCCATCCCCTTTTTAATGTTTCCCCTTTAAAATAGGGGTTTCCCGAAATTAAAGGGAAAACTTATGATTTCTATTTTAACTATGCCGCGTTTTTATAAACTACAGTAAAATTTTTTGTTTTATTGTTAGCTATTTTTACCGTTATCTTTTCAGGATAATTATTTTCTATAAGCCAATCTTTAACTTTTGGCACTACTGTATTAGTATATTTTATAACCGTTCCTTGCCATGAACCATTGGTTTCCCATACTTGCTTTTGTTCAGTTTCATCCAATTCTAACCTGTTTATTATAGCCTTTATAGCTTGCCCATGAGGTTTACCACTACCACTATAAACTCCTAATTCTTTTGCTATTTGTAAGCTATCATAAAATTTTTCTTTTGATTGTACATCTATAGGTAAATCTACTCCAGCTTTTTTGAGTAAAGTTTTCATTACTAAAACCTTTGATTCTTCTGATACACTTACTTTATTGAGCTGATCTATAACTAACTCCATCGTTCTATTTACAGTATCTAAGCTTTCTGAACCACGTTCTAATTTAGGTGGCTGCCAACCATATTCTTTATTCCTAAAATAAGTTTCCTCCAAATTGTCAAATTGCTCCCAGGCTTTGTCAGTATCAAGTATTTTGCAATGTCTATCTGCTCCACGCTCTGTCCAGACATAAAGGCTTCTTACTTTCGATGGATTTTGTACTCCTATTTCATAGGATTGCAAAAATTGCTTTAATTGTTCGCCTTTAAGAAAATAATAATGTTTGCCTTCTTTAAAATGATTTTTGTTATTATTAAAATTATTTGATATGTTTCCTTCTGTTGTTTCATATATTTCTGCTAATTGTTTTGAGGTAAGTATTCTTTGATCATCAAATTCCATGGGTTGTAATTTATCCATACTTAAATCACCTCTTTCAAAGCCTGTAATTCTTCTATAAGACCATCTAATTGATCGCTAGGCACTTTTATAACCTCTTCTCCTGCATTAGTGATTTTTATATTGCCATCCTCCAAGTCATATTTCATTACCTTTCCTTTTAATGTAGTTATTTTTAATATATCTGTTTTCAATTCTCCATCCTCCTTAAATTCTTTTATTTCTTGTTTTATAGTTTGTTCAGCTTCTTTAGTAGGTTTTGGGTTGGCTATAGAAGTTTGTTTTGTTTTCTTCTCAACTTCATCTGCTTCCTTTATTCCTGTAGTTACTATATTTTCTTCTTTGAGTGGTGTAGTAGCCCATTCATGCCTTAGATTTTTTATGATACTTATATCTATTTTAAATTCCTTAGATATCATTTCTTCTGTTTTATTATTATCTAAAGCTTTAAATACAATATCTTTTAGTTTGAAAAACTCCGTTTGATATCCTTGTACTGTTGCTGCTGTAAGATTTAATTTTTCTGCAATAACTTTGCACTTAAACTTTTGAGAAAACATTTTAAAGGCATCTAACTTCTTAGAGGTTGTATGTTTGGATTTTCCTGTTTCTCTGTTGTAGTAAGTCTTATATGTCATAGCAGAACTCTTAGTTATGCCAAGTTTTTTGGTCACTTCATTTAATCCATCCCCTTTCTTAAACATTTTTATCGCTTCTTCTCTCTTGCTCATATTCCCTCCTGTTAATATTCTTTTTAATTCTATGTAAGCTTTCTTTTCTATCCTTGATACTGCAACCTGGTTTATGTTAAGTATTTCAGCTATTTTAGTTTGAGTGTAATCTTGCATACGGTATAAAACTATTCTTTTCTGTAATATTGGCAATTTATTTATAGCAGTCTCTAAATCTATCTTTTGTATAGTTGTATCCTCTAAATTGAAATTACTTGTAACTTTATCACATACAGTAATATCGGTTCCAGACTTTTGAGGATCGTGGATTATTCTGTTTAGAGAATCAGGTATAGCTTTCAAGTTCATTTTAGTTACTTCTTCTACAATATCCTTGGATATATTTAAATAAGTAGATAACTCTTCTGTAGTTGGTTTTCTGCTATATTTATTGTATAATTCACTATAGGCATAACGAACCTTGATGTAAGCTGCCTTTATAGGTCTAGGTATTCTCACAATACCATCATCTCTTAGAAATCTTTTTATTTCTCCTGTAATCATAGGAACTGCATATGCAGAAAAAGCTACACCAAAGGAAAAATCAAATTTATTTATAGCCTTAACAAGTCCTACACAGCCTATTTGAAATATATCTTCATATTCATATCCTCTATTCAGAAACTTCTTAGATATAGATTTAACTAAGGGCAAATTAACTTCAGCTAATTTATTGATACTTACGTTATCTCTTTTTCCTAAAAGTTCTAAGTTATAGTCACATCGTTCCTCCATGTTAAAATCCTCTCTGTGTATAGAATACAATACAATTATATCATATATTACACAAGAATTTAAGCAATTTGTGTAATATATAAAACATTTTATATAAAAATAAAGCAGGTTATCTAAAACCTGCTTGTCTAACTCCTTCTTTAAATATTTCATGCTTTTCTGTTAAATTTATATTTTCCGACAATTCTTCATACATCAGTAATACATTTATTTTATGTTTCGGTATATATCTCTTTAGTAAATAAAAAGAAAAATCCAATTTAACTAAATTGTCTTGGTATATTTTATCATTTTTCAACCTCCTTTCTATTATATTTTTCTCCAATAATTCATTAAATAATTCCTCTGTATTTAATTCTTTTGTAGCCATTGGCATCACTCCCTTTCACTAAATAGTATAGCACCAAAAACATTACTGTCATGAATACTTTTTACAATTTTTTCGCAATTTCCAAAATTTTAATATTGTATTTTAAAACATTATTCGACATAATTAAAAACCGATAATATCTATAGGGGGAAAACGTGAAAGAATTAAGAAAAAAGCGTGGATTTACTCAAAAGAAATTAGGAGAATGGATACATGCTAGCCAAAGCTACATATCTCGCATAGAACATGGTCATATAGACAGTCTTACAATTCGCAAAATAAGAAAATTATCCCAAATATTTGAGATTGAACCATGGGAAATGCTAAAAATATTAGAAAAAAACGCAATAAAAGCAGGTAAAAAGTCTTAAACCTGCTTTTATTTTTTTTTATTTTTTTGTTTTTCAAGTAATATTTCATTTGTTGCGATAAGGGTATAATAATCATCCGTTGTTAACTGTTTCGCTTCCGTTAGTGTCAGGTTGTGCAGAATCCTCTCCCACAGTACTAGATTCTTCATTGCTCTTTTTCTGTAATAATTCTTGTCTTTTAAGTTTGTAGAGCCTGGGGCTGTTTATAAATTCTTGCACCTCATTTGCTAACTGTCCGATTACCTCAAAGGCATTTTCTGCTTTTTCTATTTCTTCTACTAGGTTTTTAGGAGACATTATTACTACATTCATACAATCTTTTATAAAGCCGCCAGATTTTCTTATCTTACCGTTTCCTGTTATGTTTTCTGCAAATATATCCGCTGTTTTAAAAGGGGAAACTTCCTGTAACGTTACCTTCAATGTTTTTGTAGTTTCTTTTTCATTTTCGTCTAACACTTTTAACTCTATATCTATAGTTTCATTAATCATCCACTACACCATCCTTTTTTTAACTATAATTTATTACGAGATTAAGCACACCTATTGTCCATTCTTGCCCTTCGATTTCAGCCCCTCGGCTCCAAGTTGCCGGTTTCTCTACAACACATTCTTCTCCAGATACTTCACTCTTGCCTAAATCATTTCCATCTACAATCTGTAAAGAAAATGTACTAGAGGAATTATAGAAATCCATAAGAACCTTGTTAGATTCACTTGTGTTCATAATTGTGCATTTTACAGTGCCAGAATGATCGTTGTTTTTTGCATATGCAGCGTCATTCATTCCCTTTGCTCCTATATGTGCTGTAAATGCATCATTTTTATATTCTGCCTCTATTGTGGATCCATTTGCAAACCCACTTAATATGGCTTGTTCTCCTTCGGCGTTAGTTAAAATCATATTAACTTTATCAAAATCAAAAACTTTCATCCATAAAACTCCTTCCTATAGATTGACTACAACTGAACCACTTACAGCAACTTCTTTTATTCCAAACAAATACGCATATTTAAAAGAAATTCCTGAGATTCTTCCTGCAACTATATCTGCTTCTGGCAAGTTATCTGCTGTTAGGTAGGAAATAGTATATAACCCTTTTTTATTTGGGCCTCTACGTATAATAGTATTTGCTGTTGCATCATCTAAGGCGGTTGTTACCGCAGTTACAATACTTGCAATTCCCGCATCGTCTGCCCCCAGTTTGGGTGTATTCATCAGAAGTCTAGCAATTTCTTGAGTAATTCTATATTTAACCCAATCTTTACTTTCTTCATAGTCAATTGGCTTCCCGTTGGCTGCAAATCCTTCGTCGAGTTGATTAGTAGCTAAATCTACATTTCCAAACTTGCTAACATATGCGTTCATCTTTTTACTTCTTATTGTCAAAAGTTCTGACGGTGTAAGTGCGTCTGCAGTAATACCATTTAGATTTCTAAACTTAAATATGTACGTTCCAGGTATTCTGGTTGTTGCATATCCTACTGCTGCCGCATCTACTCTATCAGTATTTTCCTTATAGAACAGATTAGTTTTTGCTCTAATTGAAAAATCTGTAGCAAAAGTAATATTTCCAAATGTTGTATAGAAAGATTTTCCGTTAGTTTCTGCCCATTCACTGGCTGCTGCTATAAGTGGTTCAGTTTTATCCTCTAGTAGTAACCTGTACCAATCACCATTAGTAACAATTAATGTGTTTAATGCGGACACTAAATCTGTTGCTTTCTGCACGCTTGCAGATAAATCCACTCCAAATATAGCTAATTTCTGTGGTCTTGGGCTTTGTCCTGCTATTGTATTGGCTATTTTATACGTTTCTGTATTACTTGCAAAATCTGCTGCTACAGAAAGTATATCTTCGCTTATATCATATTCCTCATAATCATGTGCTGCTGTTGTGCAAAATATCAAAGGTAATCCAAAACCAGATTGGCTCACAACTGGAACAGCATCAGAAATATTTACTGTTATATCCATTTAAATACCTGGTTAAGAAAACTTAGACAAACTTAACCTCTCCTTCCTATTTATTTTTATTTTCTAAGTTTTTAAAACCAATATATTTTATTAAATCTCCATAATAATTTACAAGATTTAATTCCATATCTTTTTAATATTTTTCCTTCTAACGTTGTTATATTACATTGTTTCTTTTGAGGATATAATGCTGTAATATATCCTATATAACTTTCACCATTTTTCTTTGTGCATTTTACCAAATCTCTATGTTTAAATCCTAAACATTCATCTATATTACCTTTATTTTTTCTTCTCATTGGTTTTATTATCCAATCTTTTATATTACAATCTTTACTATTAATTTTTAAATCATTTATAACTAATGAATCATTACTATGTGTCTTTTCTATATCCCATTGAATTCTTTTATTCGCTGTATCTCCACCTGTTGTTAATATTAATTTATCTAATTTACTTAATTCGTTTCTAAGATATATTTTTCCTTGCATTACATGTTGAGCATAATCAAATCTTATATTTTTTCCTTGTATCATATCCTGATAATGTTTAATAAATAATTCTTCTTTTCCTTCTGTCTTTTGATGACATTTACTACATAAAGTTATAAGATTACCAATATTATTACTTCCATGTAATCTTTTAGGAACGATATGATGTACTTCTAAAATATAATTAGATTTACCACATTCTTGACATTTACAATCATCTCTTAATATAACTGCTTTTCTTATGTTTTCATCTAGCCTGTTAGATTTTTGATACTGCCATCTATATAGTTTTTTACCTTCTGTTAATGCTCTTATATCTATTGCAACATCTTCCAAATGATATTCTGTTATATTGATATATTTATTTAATCTATTAATAACTCTTAAAGTAGCATCTTTCTTTTGTTTAATACTTGGAGCAATCCTATTTTTTCTTTTACTATTTGAACGATTATTGAATCTAGCTTTTCTATATCTTTTATGGTATCTCTTATAACGTCTATAACCTCTACGAACATCCATTAAGTGCTTAACATCTTGACGTTGTTCAATCGTTCCTTTAAATATTACTTTATTTTTAGTTTTACATTTTTGAATTACACTAATACCTACATGGGCAGATCCATCATCTATTCCACTAACAAATTCTGATTCATCTTTTTTATCCTTTATTTCTTTTTTTAATTGAATAATCATAGGATATTTATTAACTTGTATTGCTCTACTTTTTCTAATTAAATACCATGCTTTATTTGTTTTACATGGACTTAGTTTATTACCTTTATTATCAATAACAAAACTATAATTATTATTTTTTATCATTTCTGATAAACCTCACTTTTGTGGAAATTTTCTTCTTGCCAATGACAGTAGAAAGTATATATATTTTTGGTGTTTGACTACAGGACAATAGTAGTCGGTCATCCTCAATATTTGTAGAGCCTTAAACTGAAGAATACATTTAAGGGTACATCTTTAACTTTTCTACAATCGTAGTTCATCATACTATAGATTTTTCAATCCACTACATTCACTTAGGCTTGAAAACATCAAATAATTATTATACAAAATATTAAATGTCCAATTTTGTATAACTATTTAGCAACTATTTGAAGTTCCTTATATATCTATTAATTCATTGTCATTCCCTGTAATTTCAACGCTACTGATAGGGTTAATTTCGGTAGTGACACTATCAAATACTCTTATGGTTATGTCGCTCCCCCAACAATATTGGTAATCTACTTCTAAGAAAACCGACCTATCTCCTACGTTTCCTACGTCTACAACTACGATACCACGTTTTCTAAGATATTGCTGATTTGTAGTTTTTATCCAATCAAGGGTATCTCTTAAAACTTGTAAACATTGAGAAAGATTGTCCGAATATACCATAAAACTAAAAATCATTTTAGGCTGTTCTGTTGATATTACTTGAACTTTGTTATTCACCGTTTGTCTTATCTTGGTGCCTCCTACAATATCCATATCTTTTTTGTAAGGAGTAAGGCAATTAATAGTTACATAGGGGTATGGAGGTAATGGTCCTTTTAAATTAGCCTTTAGATATGTATAAGAAGGGTATTGAGTATTCAATCCATTTATAAATGTGTTCCAAATAGCGTTTATATCTACCATTTAACTACCACCTCCGTTTACAGGTTCTAATCTTTTTATGTAATAACGTCTTAGATTACTTGCTATACCATAGTCCTTAATAGTGTATATTTGATATTTAATATCCCCATCTTTTATAACAGTTTCATTTTTAAATGTAGAAGGATATTCAGTGTATAGTTTTTTTATATCTACAGATACTTGCCCGCCCGAAAGTATTTGTAGCTGGCTTAAGTCCCTAAGAGTAGTTGGCAAAATTGCCCCAACAAAATTAACATCTTCAGAAGTTTTTATCCACTCTCCAGTGCTTCTATCTAATACACTTGTCTCTATAACTGCTACTAAATCCTTTTTAAATTCATCTAAAATTAAATCATCTGGAGATATAGTACTCATTAAATCACTTCCTTTAAACAATCTTAAAAGTTATAGAGTTAAGCATAGTTGAAGAATCTATCAGTGGGTGCGTTCCTTCTTTTCTTTGAAGGGTAAATGGATGGTTTTCAGGAGAATATGTATCCTGTACAGTTTGTTTTGTAATCTCCACTAATTTTTCACCTAATTTATTGAAAAAAGTAGTAATGTCCATTCTGAAAGTTAGAAGCAAATCTAGGTTTGTTTTTAGCAATGCAGATATTTCATCTTCTTTTTCGTTTGCTGTCTTTCTTATAAAGCTTCTTTCTGGTATATGTATATCTGTTGTGCTATCCTTTACATGAAGCCCATTAGCGTGTAACCACACCCTCATTTTAGGGGTAATTGTTATATTACATCCAAACTCATTTACGCCAGCATATAACAACACATGTGGATCATCTCCAAAAATTCCAACTTGTATTTTTTTACTCTTTAATTCAGATAAAATACTCTTTAGTCTTGGTATGTTATCTTGTTTTACTATCTTTTTAACTGGCATTAAAACCTCATTCCTTTATATGAATTTATAATTTTCATTTGACTTTCATTTAGTTTAATCTCGTCACGATATTCCATAGCTATGTCGTCTATCTTGTAATTTTTTAGTGTTCCGCCCCTACTATTATCCATAGTGTATAAATCGCTTATATACTGCATCGTAAGTAGATTAAGGTCTAGGGGTATTTCTACATATCCAGCATTATAAATCACCCTTATATGTCTTCTAGGGAAATCTATTTTATTGCTCATATATCTAATGGAATATCCTTCAATTAGCCAACCATCATCTTTAGTTAAAACCCCCACTTCTTCATCTAGATCATACTCATAATCATCTAAAGTTCTTATTACTTGATTCTCATATACATATTCCACTGAATTAATTGTATTCACTGGAAAATTCTTTAAAATCAATTCTGCTGTGTCTGTTCCTTTGTATCTTTCTACATAATCTTTAGCAAATATATTTCTACCTATTTGTTTTTGTATTTGTTGACTTATTCCAGAAATATACTTTTGTAAATTGGTATCCCTTGGCTCTGCTGTATCTGCTATAACCATAAAATCTTTTAATTCTTCTAAAGTACATAAATCCATCTATTTCACCTCTCTTTAATTCCATTTTAAGGTAAAAAGAAAAACCTAGCTTATTTACTAGGTTTCGTCTCTGCTTTAACTTCCTGTGTTTTAGACGCTTTTGTTTCTTTGGGTTCTACAACTTTAGTTTCAAGTTTTGGCACATCTGCATGACCTTTTTTTATTAACAAGTCCATAAATTCCTTACTTGTTACTGTGAATTTATCCCCTTTTATATAGTGTCTTGTATGTATTCCGTCTTCTGCTGCGTAAAAATCTTCTAAAGCTACTAACTTAATCATATTGTCACCCCTATTCTGTAGCACCAACTCTAGGATGTCCTAGGATTATACTTCCACTTACAGGAGTATTTACAGTACCGGCAACTGTTAATTTTATTGCTACATATCTTTTAACGCCCCTATAGCCTATTTTATAAACACCTGCTGCAGTAATATCGAAAGGGCCTCCTGTTATATAATCTTCTGCTGCAACATCTGTCAAAGTACCACTTACATCTCCTTCTACCAAAGAAACCGTAAGTTTATTTTCTGTCGTAAGTCCTGCCCCAGCATTTATTACACCTGTTGCGCTTTCATATGTGATAGTATCAACTGCTGTTCCTGTCAGCGTAGCTGTTACGCTTTGTGCAGCTACGCTTGGTCTTGGCGCTATTTCGCTAAATAAATCTCTGCTTGCCATTTAAATCCCTCCTATTGTTGTTTTAAAATTTTAAGAGCATCTGGCATTTCTACACCGCCGCCAACTTCTCTAGTAGTATAGAAAAGTATATTAGGTTTTCTTGTCAATTCATCTCTTAATGCGTACATACCAGCTCCATCAACTATAGTATAAGCTTGTGCAAAATCTCCAAAAGCTACAGATAAAGCATTTGTTCCAGGTGTAGGCATATCTGCTGCAAGGTTATATTCATATCCTAAGATAGTATTTGGATGCCCCACTTGTGTAGATGGTTCCCATAAATACCTATTCTGGCTATCTTTAAGTTTTCTTACATCTCTTAAAGTAAGCCTGTTTAGCAACCACGTTGCATTAGGTAAGTATTCTTCAAGTAATGCTGCTTGTAAATCCATCAATCCATCAAAGTTAAGGGTTTTGGTTACTACTTCTATACCTTGTTTAGTATCAGGCTGAAATAAAAATCCTAGTGGTTTATTAACGCCATCTCCTAATACAAATGCAGTAGCTTCTTGTCTGGCAAATTTGTTACCTATTTTTCTATTTATATAAGACTCCCAGTTAAAGTTACTGTCTATCATTAACTTTCTAGTAAGTGCTGGCTGTGCATACTGCTCATTTAATGGAATTTTAACCATCTCTAAAGTACCATTAGCAGTCAAAGGTCTTTCTTGTCTTTCTCCTACCCAACCAGAATCAAAGTCATCTGTATTTTCTCTTGGTATTTTATATTCTCCAGCATTAGATATAGTTACTACATTAGCTATTTGTCTTATAGGGGACATTTGGCGAACCCTTTCAACTATATTGGTAGCCATAACACTTGGCACCATATATCCTCCATCTGGATTGCTGTCACTAGCCATCTGCTTTTTTTCAAGATTCTGATCTACAACACCTTTTCTAGCGTAGCTATCGAAAGAAGATTTATATTCTATCTCCTCTTTAGTCATTCCCTTTTCTTCTATAGCTTTAGGTGTAGTATTTATTCTCTGTGATTTAAGTTCCAATTCATCTAATCTAGATTGAATTTTCTCAATAGCCGCTGGATCTGCGCTTTTCTTTTCTAGTTCATCTTTTAATGACTTATAAGCTTTGTTTATTTCTTCTATCATTTCAACAGGGGTTTTATTTTCTGCCATTTAGACCGCCTCCTTATTTTCTTCTATTGTCTTGAAAAGTGCTTCTAAAGCTTGGACTTCCTCACTTTTCCACTCCATTGTAACATCATTTGATTTTTTTTGCTTATTTGTATCGTTTTGGTCATCTTCAGTTTCTTCTTCGTCCTCTGGCATATCTACCATTTCTTTTAATGCTGTTAAAGTATCAGATATACTGTCCATAGCTTTCTTAATCTTATCTGTATTAGCCTTACTTATTTTCTTTCCTGCCTTAGTCTCAATTTCAATTTGTTTAATTTCCAGTACTTCTTGAATTTGCTTTTTAGCCACATTATTATTTGCACTAGCTTGTAATACTAATTTCATAGCTTCTTTGTAAGCTGCTGCAAAATCATCTACATTGCTTTCAAGTTGAACTAATTTATCCTCTATAGTCATGTTATCGTCATTCATTAGTTGTCTAAAAGAAGTATTCAAAGCATCTTGTAACTGCCATCTCATTTCATTGGCCTGTTGTACTTTCAATAAATCAGCAAATCCTAAAGCTTTTCCTTCTAATTGTTGTGTATCCTCTTTATGCTCTAAAACTGTGGAATCTTCTTTTATCTCTTCATCTTTTATTTCTGTATATTTTAAGGCTTTTAAATATACATTTATTTTTTTAGCAATTGCCTTTTTGTCTTCTGCGGGAATATCTACAGGATTTCTTGCCCCTCTTATAGCATTTGCAGCCGCTTCTATTCCTGTTGGAATAGCTGTTAACTTATCGTCAACAATATCTGCAAACCCTAGTTTATAACTACCTTTTTCATTGGGTTTAGATGTATCAACCCAAAAGAAAGCTTTCTTAACTTCTGCACTGACGTTGCCTTTGTCGTCTGTATATTTATCAAAAATATTCTTCTCTGCTGCCGCTCCATCCCATTTAACAGTTTTATCTGCTACAGGTAATGTAGTTGATCCACTTGCACCTTTTGTTTCAGTATCCAAATTATCACCTCCAGAATTATTTTTGGCTTCTGATATTTTACATTGTGAGTTCATAGCGAAAGTTACAATACTGCCTTCCATAACATTTACATCTAATAAATCTCTCACAGTTTGACCATTTTCAACGCTGTATTTAAAGTTTTTTGTCACATATCCCATGCTTAGTTCATCAAGGTCCTTATTTACTAGCAAAGCATGTGCTTCATGTGCTTTTGGGACTTTAGGGTATCCTTGAGGTGTTGTAAGTAAATTTAACCTTCCATCTATAAGTAATCCATCTGGGCTATCTGAGATTGTTCCGGTTCCTATCGGAGATTTAGTGTCATGTTGCCATAATAATTTTATTTTTTTTTGTCCTGAATCACCTAAACAATTTTTAAAAGCACCCTTGGTTACCCTATCTCCACCATCATCTATAAAATCATAAGTTGAAAGTAATCCTTTAAATTCGCCTTGATCATTTATTTCTTTAATTTCTAGTTTAAAACCCTTATGTTCCAAATTGAATCACCTTCTTTCGGTTATTACCACATTACCATATATTGAAAATTTACGCATGAATTGCATAAAAGAAGAGCCTACCAGTGGTAAACTCTGTAATTTATATTTATTTCTCGTTTTTACCTAATACATTTCTTTCAATTCTATCCTCAACACGTCTATTCAGCCACATTAAAGCTTCTTCAATATGTGTCAATGCACAAGCATTTTCCCTTGATGAAAATGGGCCTGCTTGGAAACACTGTAGTCTATGTCTTACTATTTCCAGTAGATCAGTATCAATTACCCCATGGGTTGAGCCTTCTTCTTTTCTTGGGCCCTTTTGAAATTGAATTTTTGTTTCTTTAGGAATTTGTAATCCCTTATCTGAAACTATTAAATATTCATGATTAGCTCCTCCTGAGCCAACTTCATCTATAACAAATACTCCGTTTAATTTTTCTCTTTTTTGAATTGTTGATAATTTCATTTTTAGTACTCCCCCTTTTTTAATATTTGTTCTCTCATTGCTTTGTTAAGCTTCTTTTTAGGTGTTGGAATCCCATACTGATAAAAGCTTCCTGTCTTATATGTTTGTTTAGTTTTATCTGTTTTTATTTTAAACATTAATTTTCCTTCTTCCTTGAATTAGATTTTAAAACTAGCTGCAATTACATACTTAGTAGCGAACTCAAAAGCTTGGTTAACATTAAATCCTTGTTTTACAGCTTCGTTATATATTATTTTCAATATGCCTACAGTTAAAGGAGCAGTATCTTTCATTTTTTCTAAAGCTATTTTACCTTCTGCAATATCTAAACAAAATTCAGCTTGTTCATTTATTTTTTTGTTTTTATCCTCCACTATTTTTCACCTTCTTTTGCTTCTTGCTGTCTTAAAAGACGTTTAAGTTCTCGTTTAATGCCTTTCATATCGATAGCACAAAAGACTTTAAATAAATCTGTTTCTGCTCTATCTAAAAAATTATTGGAGATCAATTTTCTTGTTTCTACCAACTCTGAATATCTGGATGTTTCTGATTCTCCAAACTCTGCAATATTCTGATTTTCATTTTGAATTTTGCTATTAATATAGTTCCAAATTAAAGTTTGTACCAAATTTGACTTTTCCTCTATAATCATATCTAGTATTAAATCTTTTACAGTACGTTCTTTATTGATTTCTACGCCAGATACAACTACATTGTCTACCGGATTAAATATGTTCTTTTCCTTAGCAGGTTCAAAATAAGTTTCAAACACTTCTTGAGGTAGTACATATATATTGTTTTCTTCTCTTATTATGTAATCATTAGGTTTTATATTGCCTATACCTGTATCGTTCTTAAATTGTATTTTAGTGACTGTGTCTAACGAGCTGTAGCTCATTATTAGCCCTCTGCCTAATTCCAAAATAGGATCAGAATAATAATGCTTTTGTTTTTTTAAGTTTTTAAAAGCTCTAACTATATTACCATTATTTTTATTTACATAAAATTTTATTTGGCTTTCCACATCATTGCTTTCCTTTTTAATAGCTTCAAAACATTCTTCAAATTCTTTCTCTGGCAATATGTATAGTTTATTTTCAATTTTCATAAGATAATCGCCCATAATTATTATAATCTCAAAACCTGGTCCACTTATTGTAGCAAATCCACCTTCAAAAGTATTATCCGTTAAAGTATCTACTAATCCTCCGGCAAATTCGAATATATCTCTACCGCATATACCTGAATAAATGTGTAGAGCTTCTATTTCATCACCTGTAACTTTGTTTCTATATTTCATCTACTTTCCTCCTTATTTAAATAACCTTTCAAACCACAAGTTCCTTTTCTTCTAGTTGTTATGGACATTCCCATCTGCAGTAAAATATACAGTGCTATACCAGCCAACAGAAACCACTTAATTCTTTGCGAAAAGGAATCTTCTAATATAGCACATACGCCACCTGATATAATAACCGAAATACACATACCTGATATAAAACACTCTATTATGAAATTTATAAAATTAAATATAAAATTAGCTATTTGTTTCATAAGTTTTTTGTTTATCTTTTTGACCAGTTTCATTTTCCCCTTCTTTCCCAGGTAATCTACCCGCATATTCTAATAATTCAATAGCAGTATTGCTTATTTCCTTAAATAGTCTTGTTCCCCGCTCTCTAAATACTTTTCTTATCATTTTTCCTTCCTGATTAAATCCTTTGGGTAGGTGCTGTAATTTACAATATGTTTCAAATAATATGTAGCAGTTAGGGTTTTCTTGATAGGAATGAGCAGAGCATGAATGTTTTGTTTTATACCCCTTCTGGTTAAGGGTAGTTATAATAGGTACCATGAGTTCATCTATCCAAACTACCTCCCCTTGGCACTTAGTATAAGGGCATACATAATAATGTCCTATTTTATTCTCATAAGGTATCTTTCTGGCCCTTTTTATTGCTCTTTCTTCTATAACTTTGTAGCATTTCAAACATAAATAAGCCATGTTATTCTCCTGGGCTGGTGTATCTGCCTATAATATAGCTGTCCTCTTTCACTTATCCCATAATTTATTCAAAAAACCTAAATACTCTTGCAATTCAACGCTTGTATACAACTCTACAGTTTCATGTTGCAATCCAAACTCTTCTTCACTTTCTCTTATAAATTCCTTATATGTTTGAGTATTTGTTGCTTCCTTTTCCACATCACAAATTCGTTTGTTTAAAGTATCTCTAGTAATCATTTATCCACCTACTTATTCAACTCTTTCAGATCCATTTTATATTCAATAGAATTACAAAGCTTATTTGCATAATCCTTTAACTGTGTCCTGATAACATTATTACTTTGTACACTTTCATCTATAGAACATTCATTGACTTTTATCTTTCTTTTTAAGCATTTAATTTTTTCCTCTAAACAACTTATTTCATTGTTCCAGGTATCTATCTCCAATTTCTTAGATTCTACATATTCACTTACGCTCTTGTTCTTTTCTTCTAATTGTTCATCTAAATTATGTATTTCTTCTATTAAATCCTTGGTTATCTTCCTATTAGTGGCTTCTGGAAACCCAAAATCAATCTTATATAAGGTAATTATTACTTTATCATCTGAATTAACTACAAATATAACGTTGTCTCTTATGTAGAATCTTTTATTTGTTTTATCTCCGCCTATTTGGGCTTCTATAACAAAATCTGCATAAGTAAACATTTTATTTATTTCTTTTTCTATCTGGTCTTGATTTACAGCTATGTATTCTTTAACTTCTATAGAATTATTTATACCTTTTATTCTTTCTACATATCTTCTTATACAATGGTTTGTTATATCCATAGATTTATTTATCACACCTCTTTTCTAAACATTTTCCTAATATGAGTACACTAACGAGTGCAATACCAAAACTTAGTGTCTCTTTACCTTGAATTACTAATGTTTGTGAATATAGAATTGCTACATAAAATACAAGAGCTTTAAAGAATCCTTTCATTTTTCACCTCAATTTAATGCTATATAAACCAGTCCGAATATAAGCATAGGAACATAAGCGATTAAGTCTATGACTTTTTCTTTTATAGGTAGTTCTTTCCTAAACAGTACTGTTGATGTGGACATAAGACTGCAAATAAACACTGTATAACACGCTAAAAACTTCATCAGATCACCCCCAAGTAATATAAGAAAAACACAAGTATAGGTAACTGCGATAATATTCCTAATAAATTCCATCCTTTTTCCTGAGTTAATATATTTAAAAGCATAGAAATTATAGTAAAAATTAATGTGTATATAGCTAAATATTTCACTTTTCAACCTCCTGATAAATATATTATTTTTAAATTGTTTCTTTTCTTCCAAGTATTAAAGCCAAATATAATCCATCAGGGCTATTAGAATATTGAACTTCAACTTCTTCATCAGAATTTTGCAAGTATCCTATTATTCTCTTTAAATGTTCATAAAATTCGCCCGGATCTCTATGGCTTATCATATCAATTGAAACTATCTTTTTCACCCTTGCACCTCCATTCCAAATTCCCTCGCTATCTCTACCAAGTCACTTCCTGTAATATTCGGGCAATACTCTCCAAAATGGTTCATTGCAATATTTGCAAACCATTCCTTTAGTTCTTTTTTAGTAATCCTTCTCTTTATCTCTCCAAGAAATAGTCCTTTAGTAAGTTCATCTATTACTAAATTTTTTTCTTCATCTGAATATGGTTCTTCTTCCATATTCCAATCTAGCCATGTACGCATTTTCACCATCTGATTTTATCGTCCGGTTTATACAAGTAAACTAAAAAGCAGTTTCCGAGATCGTGATAATGTTTAATTTGTTTCTTTTGGCGTTTCTGTCTTAAACTCAATGCAATTTCCAATTGTTCGTCTAATTTATTATACGGTATAACTTCGGCACGTATCATAATAAACACACCTCCTTTAGTTATATTTCCAACATATATAAGTAACAATTAAAACTATAATTACAACTATCAGCAGTATTGTTTCACGCATATAAAACACCTCTACTTTATATTATAGTTCAATATATTACACAAAACAAGTGCATTAACATTATTTGTGTAATATTATATACAAAACATTTTGAATTGTGTAATAAATTAAACAAAAGTTTAAAAAGTTAATTGACAACGTTACAAATTTGGGTTATTATAGAAATGTCAAAAGAAATTGAAAGAAGTCAAAATAATTTCATCATATGACTTGACAATTGGATAATTATGCCCTATAATCAAACTGTAGGGTAAATCAAAGGAGATTTTAACTATGAATGAAAAAGAATTTTTAACTAAAAAAGAATTAGCAGAATATTTAAGATGTAGTGAAAGAACAATAGATCGATTAAGAAAAGAAGGGCTACCTGGATATAATTTTTCAGATACGAAACCAGGAAAACTTGTTTTTTTAAAACCGGAGGTGATTGATTGGATAAAAAATAACAAAAAAGCATAGTAAAAGCCCCTTTAGATTACTCTATAGGAGCTACAGTATAATAAGTACCTCAACATATTTATTATACTGTACTCCTTATAAAATTGCAAGGAGGTACAAAAATGGAAAATTTAATTACTATATGCAATGAAGAAATATCAATTAAAGAATACAATGGGCAAAGAGTTGTTACGTTATGGGATATTGCAAGATTGCATGGGAGAGAAACTGAAGAGGTAAGAAAAACATTTGAAAGAAACAAAAAATATTTGATTGATAAAGAAGATTATTTTATTTTAGAAAAGCAAAGTGAGTTTGCTCGGACTTTAAGTCGGAGCAAAGAAGTTTCAATTCAAGCACTTAATGCATCAAAGAACATCCCTGTATTTACAGAGAGCGGATATTTAATGATGACCAAGCCTATGCAGGATGAACTATCATGGCAAGTTCAAAAGGCAACTTGTAAAAGGGTATTTTAAATTGCAGGATATAAAAGAGCGTTTTAGTAATGCTAATGCAAATGAAATAAATCGACTTGAAAGTTTACATGATATAAATAAATCGGTAGAACTTCTATCGCCAATGTTAGATGCAGTGGGAATAAATAGTAACATTAAATTACTTGTAGCTAAAAGTCTATATTCTAAGGCAGGGGTAGAAATACCTGTGGAAATAAAAACAGAAGAAAAATTTTACGATACCAAGCAGATTGCAAGAGAAACAGGTATTTATAGCACAAGTGGTAAACCTCACATCCAAGCTGTAAATTCTATAATAAATAAGCTAGAAATATTAGAGGAAGAACAAGAAAAAGTATGGGAAAGTACAGGTTCATGGCAAGGTACGGTAATAAAATATACTTATTCCGTTGTAGAGAAAGTTAAAAGTTGGCTTGTAGAAAATAATTATCCCGATAAAATTACCGTAGAATCAAATGGTAAAACAAGAAACTTTACTGTTGCGTATAAAGAAATAGCATAGCCATAATGCATTTTCTAAATTCAGATGTCTGTTTAAAGGACATCTGAAAATCAAATAATAAAAATATAAAACTTTCCCCTTTTAAAGCAGGAAAGTAGCCCCTCTTTTCAAGGGGAAACTAATAATAAGGGGATGGAATGAATGAAATTAGCAGAGAAAAATTATAGAAAGTTTATACAAACTCTACATGAGAAATTAAATAGAGATGTAGAATATAAGAAAGCAGAAAAAGAATATCAACATATAGCAAATAATTTTAAAGATACATTAAGTGAAAAACAAAAGGAATTGTTTAATCAATATGATGATGCTACAGTAAATTTAGATAGTATAGTAGCACGAATACATTATATATGTGGTTTTTGGTTTGGTAGAAAACACAAATAATAGGATAGAGCCTTAATTGGCTCTATTTTTTAGCTATAAGTAAGCCAGCATCTACAGTTAATTAGTTCTTGTGCCGGTAAACTAGGATCTCCAGGATACATACCGCCATTCGGAAAAGTTTCACTTACATTGATCGTTAAACCATCCATTGCAGCATGTGTTGGTCTAACTCTTTCATCTTCAACAGTCATATAAGTCTTATTATTAAATCCTTTATATGTAGCACTTAAGAAATTAGATTTTGAGAAAACATTATGAATTTCCGTTTCAGCAATATTCCTACTTCTGCTATTAGCTATATTACCGATATATTGAACTAAGTCATTAGCTATTTTATCCAAGTTATCCTTGTTAGCTAAACCATTTTTTACAATCCGCTGCACTTGATTTTTGGTAGTGTTGTTTATATATCCAATCTGTGTTTCAGAATAGCCTTTCATCCAGTCTGTTATGTTCTTTTCTAAGTCCTCATACTTAACTTTATCTTCCTCTTTAGAGATATGTATTTGATTAAAGAAGTCTATACCCCTTTTAGCCGCTTCAATCCATATAGGTGTCAAAGTTTTGGAATAATATTCTAGTGTCAATAATCCCGCTATAAGTATAAATATCTTATCTGTAATATCATTGGATTCATTTTCTAATTCTTCATCATCTTGCGGAGTATCCTCTTTCTTTTCTTGTAAGCTTAAGAGTGCCTTTTTAAGAGCCTTTCCCTGTGCTGATAATATTTTAGCCATAGCTTTTGCAAAGCTCTTTTCTAAAGCCACTACATAGTTATCATAAGCATTTGCAAGCCTTTTCTTAATCTTTTCTCTATTATCTCCCTCCTTCCTTTCTAATACATAAAAGACTTAGTGCCTTTTTCCTGTTGGGCAGTATCTTGTGGAGTAGATTCAACAGGTAACATGTTCATAGGTAGATATACCTGGCCATCTTTTATAGCATAATTACCCTTTACAACTACATCTCCACCCTTTATATCTTGAAGACCTATGGCATTTCTTAATTCGTTTATAGAAGCTCCTTTATCTTTTAGCTTCTCATTTAATTCTTTTACATCTTCCTGTAGTACGGGTATATGACTATAATCTATATCAAAAAATTCTCCATCCTGTAAGCCTAAAAATGTCCCTAATTGTCCGGCTAAATTTTGTATAAGAGGAATAACAGTTTTAGTATATAATCCTTTTTCAGCTTCGTTTTTATTATTATAGCTTGCACTTTCGTTGAATCCCACTATAAGAGGATCTACGCCTAGTCCTATGCATATATCTCTCATTGTACTATTTTTTCCTTCGCTCCAGTTCATGTCTTTTGGATTTACACCTGTTTGATTTGCTGTTGCTCCACCCTCTAATAACATCCATTTTCCAACGTTTTTTATTCCAGAATATTCATTATTTAATTGAGCTTTAGCGCGTTCAAATTGTTTATCTGTTAATGTTTCCCCTGGGGCCACGCTTACCACTCCACTAACTTGACCACCATTTTGTAACAGAGACACATTCCAGTCGACCATAGCTTGTAATAAATCACCATTCTTAAGAATAGGCTTTACTACAGGCATTCCTCGGCCTAGTCCGTCAAACTCATCAAGAGGATTAAAATTCTTCCACAACATAAATTGATCGGGGTTTATATCCTTTGCACTCTGTCCCTCATATCTTATGTTGTTGTATGGCATATCTATATCCCCTGTAAGCTCCATACTTGTTTTATCTGGTCTGTATGTATATAATTCCTTTGCTATATTACCTCTAACTGTCATTTTTACTATTGGTGCGTCTCCACCTATATAGTAAAATGCTATGGCCCTTTTGATAAATTCTGCTTGGCTATATAATTTATTAGGTTTTTCAATTAATGCCTGTATAGGATGATTAGGTATAGTCTCCTTTTTACCGTCTTTATTCTTTTTACATACTACCCAATTTAATTGTATTGCAGCTTGTATTATTTCTTGCAGACACCTAAATATAATCCAATTCTCACTATATCCTTCTTTAGCTATTATTCTATACTTACCATCACTATATTGTGGTGTATTTTGTCCATGTATCCGTACTATTTGAGGATATAAGCCTCCTGTATTCTTTTGTTTTAGTTCAAATATATTTCTAAGTTTCATATTATCACTTCCTTAAAGAAAGTATTTGGGCATTATAAAAAGCTCCTATATTAATTATAGGGGCTTTTACATTTATTTGCTTATTTGCTTTAATCAGTATTGGGCATATACGGTTTCATTTGTTCAAGAAGTGGAACAAATATTTCAACTTTACCATTTCGTTGAACAGCATGTGGTTCGGCATTACGTAATCCTTTATCATAACCTCCCCTTTCATGTTTTCCTATAATATTACGTATGGTAGTATCACTTAATCCAGTTTTTCCAGAAATATCTTTTATCTTATTTTTCTCATTATTTAATTTAATTACAGAAAGATGTGCGAAAAGCCCACTCCTTTAGGTGAGGGATGGATAGCACTTGTACGATAGTACAATGAATTATATGTATAAAAGTATTGATAACATACACAAATAGTAGTATAATAAAATTATGGAAAATAAACATAGAAGAACTAAAACAACTGTAAGTTTAATTAATTATCATTTTATATTTTGTCCTAGATATAGGAGAAAAATATTCTTAATTCCCAATGTAGAAGATAGATTTAAATACTTAGTAAAATATGTATGTAAGGAGATGGATATTTATATAATAGCCATAGAATGTGATGAAGACCATACACATATGTTTTTAAATTGTCTTCCAACTTTAAGTCCTGCTGATATTATGCGAAAAATAAAAGGTGTAACAAGTAGAGTATTAAGAGATGAGTTTGAAGAATTAAAAAAGATGCCTAGTCTATGGACAAGAAGTTATTTTGTTTCTACCGCTGGGAATGTATCTAGTGAAACTATTAAAAAATATGTAGAAAATCAAAAAACAAGATATTAGAAAGTGAGGTGAATATTTATGATTAAAGCTTCTAAACAAAGATTTATATTAAATTTAAAATTAAAGACTGAAATATATCAAGAAGATATACTAAATAAACGTTTTGAAATAGGTAGGCAAATATATAATGCGGTTTTAAGAATTGCTTTAAATAAATGCAATGAGATGATTAAAACTAAAGCATGGAGAAATAATCAATTAGAATTATCTAATATTTATAAATCATCTAAAAATGATAAACAACTAAAGAAAATCTGCAAGCCATATTATAATATCAAAAATGATTTATTAGCAGAATATAAACTTAATGAATATTCACTTCATGAAGATGTTAAAAATATGCAACACCATTTTAAAGACAATATAGACAGTTTTACAGCACAGAAAATTGCTAGTAGAGTATGGACAGCTTTAAATGATAATTTATTTGGAAAAGGTGAAGAAGTCCATTTTAAACCATATTTTAAAGGGTTAAATTCACTAGAAGGAAAATCTAATAAAACTGGTATAAGATATGATATTGAAAACAATTTATTCTTATGGAATGGACTAGCAATACCAACTATGTTAGATATAAATAACGATTATGAAATAAATGCTTTAAGAAATAAAATATGTTTTTGTAGAATTAAACGTAAATTTGTTAGAGGTAAATATAAATATATTCTTCAATTAGTTTTAGAAGGAATTCCACCTATAAAAATCAATAAATCAACTGGTGAAATTAAAAATGATATAGGCAATGGAAAAATCGGAATTGATATTGGAACCAGAACGATTGCTTATGTATCTGATTATGATATTAAGTTATTAGAATTAGCACCTAGAGTACAAAATATAGAAAATAAGAAAAGAAGAATTCAAAGATATATGGATAGAAGTAAACGAAATATGAATTCTAATAATTTTAAAGAAAATGGAACTATCAGAAAAGGTATTAAATTAAATTGGAATTATTCTAAAAAATATATAAAAGCCAAGAATATATTAAAAGATTTATATAGAAAACAAGCTGATATAAGAGAGCTAGATCATAATATATTAGCAAACGAAATACTTAAAAATGGCAATATCGTATATATAGAAACTATGAATTATAAAGGACTTCAAGCCAGAAGTAAAAAGACAGAAAAAAATGATAAAGGTAAATTTAAAAAGAAGAAAAGATTTGGTAAATCACTTGCAAATAAAGCACCAGCTATGTTTTTAACTATACTTCAAAATAAACTTAAAGCAAAAGGCGGACAATATAAAAAGATAGATACATGGAATGTTAAAGCATCACAATATAATCATATAACAGGAGAATATAATAAAAAGAAATTGAGTCAAAGATGGAATTATTTTAAATATAAGAATAACGATATTAAAGTACAGAGAGATTTGTATTCTGCTTATTTAATTAAAAATGTAAATGATGATTTAAAAAGTATAAATAATATACAATGTATTAAAGATTTTGATAAATTTTTAGAATTGCATAATAAAGAAATATTAAGGCTACAAGGATTAGAAAATAATATAAGTAGTATGGGAATATAAAATTTAATAAGAAAATGTCTTGAAACGGGCATTATGCTATCGTTAATGAATACATTAGTATTCTTGATAGTGAAAGTCTTAGAGAAATAGATTAGTGATATTAGCTTTCGAGTTAATATAGAAATTTAGTATCTAAGAACCCCTTGCCTTTAGGCTTGGGAGTTTCAGTTTAATTTCTTGGCCTTCAAATATTTTTGTTATTGAATTTTCCATGTACGTTCCTCCCTATATAGTGGCTTTAACTTCTTTTAATTCTGCTATAAGAGTATCTATATCACTTGGTTTAAGTTCTTGTTCTCTTATAATATTCCAATCAATTTTTACCACTCCTGCTGTGGTAAGGTCATACTTGCCAAATGTTCCTCCTAATACTAATGGTTTTAAGCTCATATGCAATTCCTCCTTATTTTCTTTTTTAATTTGTATAGGTTCTTTTAAATTTTCTATAGGCTTTTGAGGTTCTTTTTCAATAGGCTTTGTCTTAGCTACTGTTCCTCCTGTAGATATTTTATTTTCTGGCTCTGGTAGTGTAGAGACCCATTCATGCCTTAAATTATGTACAAGAGATGTTTCAAGTTTTAATTCCTTGGATATTTCACTTTCGCTTTTGCCAGTAGTAAACCCAGTAAAAACTTTTCCTCTTATAACTATAAAATCATGTTTATATGTAGCAACCGTTAGCTTCGTAAGCCCTACAGCCTTTTCTATAGCAGGATTCTTGAAATGTTGAGAAAACATCTTAAAAGCTCTTTCTTTCTTACTAGGTACATTATTTTCTCTAAGGTAGTAACTTCTATATGTAGTAGCTGTACTCTTAGTTATGTGTAGTTTGTCTATTACTTCTTTAGTTGTAAGTCCTTGCTTGAATAGTTTTATAGCATCTTCTTTTTTACTCAATGTATCACTTCCTAAATATTTTCTTAATCTTATGTATGCTTTATTTTCTAATCTTGAAACTTGTACCTGTCCTATGCCTAAAATCGTAGCTGTCTGTACCTGTGTATAATCCTGTATTCTTAAATCAATAACTTTTCTTTGCATAGGTGGCAATTTCTCTAGTGCATTTTTCAAGTCTACATTTTGGATCGTGTCTTCTTCTAAATTGGATTTATCGCAGACCTTTTCTCCTAATGTGACAGGCGTTCCTTCTTTGTGTGGACTATGTATAATTCTATCTAGTGAATCTAATGTTGTAGTGTGGTGCATATCTTCTACAGCTTTTATTTCTTTTTCTGTTATATTTAAGTATTTGGATAATTCTTGTGCAGTGGGTTCTCTGTTTAATTTATTAGAAAGTTCAGATTTACCATAATGAATTTTATAGAATAAAGTTTTCAAACTCCTTGGCACTCTTATCGTTCCATTGTCACGTAGAAACCTTTTTATTTCCCCTGTGATCATAGGATAAGCATAAGTTGAAAATTTCACATTGTAGTTAAAATTAAATTGCTTTACTGCCTTTGTAAGTCCCAAACATCCTATTTGAAATATATCTTCGTATTCATAACCTCTGTTTAGAAATTTCTTGCTTATAGAAGATACCAGAGGAAAATTTAACTCCGCAAACTTGTTTATACTATTTTTATCACCTGATTTTAATAATTCTAAGTTTTTATCGTAATTTTCCATCCCATCACCTCACTCACTATATATGAATATTATACAACTATACCGAGTGCTATTCAATGAAAAAAGGGCTATTTCAAGCCCAATTCTAAACCTTTTTCAAACCATTTTTTATTTTCTTTTTCATGAATACTTGTTACAATTTCATCATATCTCATAAGAAGTTTTAAACTTTCGGCTGGTATAGCTTTCTTCAATAGATAAAATATAATATCTGCTTGTACTGTTTCTTTTTGATATTCTTTATCTTGCTTTAATTCTTCACATATTGTATTATTTTCTGATATTTCATTATATTTTTCCATTTCTACCACCCTTATGTCAATTATAACGCTTAAAATATGCATAGCAGGAATGTTTACGACAATTTATGTAATTACCAGTATTTTAATATTGCTTTTTATGATTAAATTCGACATAATAAAAATACATATTCAAATTAGGTGATATTATGAAATCATTAAGAAAAAAACGAGGTTTAACGCAAGAACAATTAGGAAATGCAATAGATGCTAGTCAAA
>ENA-UOOK01000097-UOOK01000097.1-fermentation-metagenome-genome-assembly--contig:-NODE-97-length-94181-cov-7.509647_pt1 | contig 94181 bp, 87 predicted proteins | sample MGYA00245777_ERZ724023 | MGnify/ENA primary metagenome ERZ724023 (study PRJEB28704, sample SAMN03018312) | fermentation metagenome | biome: anthropogenic terrestrial biome; feature: soil; material...
ATATCTCTATAAGAGATTTAAATTCAAGTAGAAAACAATTTTTCAGCAGACCCTAGTTAAGTCCTAATCTTAAAGTTCAGAATATAGATTCAGAATTTTTCTGGCTATTGTTTCAATCGAAAAATTATTCTCTACAAAGGCGTAAGCGTTATTAGTAATTCTCTCTATATCAGCGGTATTATTCAATAATATCTGCAATTTTTGCGAAAAGCAAGCTACATCTCCAACGGGACACAAGAACCCTGTTTCTCCATCAACAATTAGCTCTTCAGCTCCACCATTTCTTGCGCTAATTACTGGTCTTCTGTTAACAAAGTAATCAAGAATTGTTGAACCAAGACCTTCCGATTTAGAAGTAAATAATAGGACATCTGTTTGTTTTATGATTTGGTTTACATCACTTAAAAAGCCTGTAAAGACCACCTTGTCAATAATTTTTAATTTCGTCGCATAATCAACGAGTTCCTGCCGCAATACTCCATCTCCTATTATCATGAAGTAAACATCTTGACATTGATTCAATACACTCTTTGCTGTATCCAAAAAAGTATAATGGTCTTTTTCATAAGAAAGAGCAGCAATATAAGCGACTATCTTTGCCGACGAGGCAATATTATAGTTTTTTCTTAAATCTTGCATTACTTCATCTGAATTAACCCGTAAAGGCACTCCGGATGGAATTACCACAGTATTACTATTAGGTATTGCCTCTTTTACAACTTGCTCAACAGCCTTAGATATACAGATTATCCTATCAGCGTATTTGGGAGAATACTTAAGAAGAGTAACGCGCTTGCTACGGATAGGGAACAACACACGTCGATGTACTATCATCTTAATAGAACTCCTAAACACAAAGCGAGCTAAAAAGGCTAGTGTATGACCTCTTGACTCATGGCAATGAATAAGGGCAAAACGCTTAAGTGCATGCAACCAGGCAATTAGAAAGGGAACATAAATAAAAAGAGCTAAACCAGAATAACATTTGTACGGAAGCTGCTTCTCTTCGCAGTAGCCTTGTAAAGAACTGCCCTTTGTACATATCAATAATTGACGAACTTCTTTACGTTTTAAAAAGTCCATCAGAAGTGCAACTTGTCTCTCACCACCGCGCCAGCTCCTGGCTAAATTGATATGAATTATCCCCTTTTTCAAAAAAATCAGTTATAGAACTTATTATATAATCCCGCTACCTTCATTTTGTTAGAGATCAAGAGAAAAAAACTCTGATAGACTTCCATAATGCTCCGCCTAAAAGGATTATTAATAATTATAGCAGACGCACGTCTCTCCTTTTTCTATGGATTAACCATTACTTAAGCACCTTATAATTCTTGTACTCAAACAAACGATAATTAAAAGCCCTCTCGAAAGCAAAGAGTAGCTTTTCTTTAAAACTAAATTTTGATATACTTGGGTCTATATCCACATGCCAATCTAAGCTAGAAATAAAATTTTGCATAACTGCCGGGTGGGTTCCCTCAAATACCTTGACAGCGTTAATTTCGGAATAATCGAAGCTTTGTGACTCTTCCTGCTTTCTTTTTAACTCCTCTCCGCTATGCCATAAAGCGTTAAAATCACTTATTTTTCTTTTTATCATCTCCGGAGGTCTCACCCAGCCATAATGATATACAGTGGCCTCAACTTTTTTTACCTTCAATTTTCTGCCATCCAAGCGAAAGCCCTGAGCATCTCTGTATGAACGAATATTTTTATTGTTTTTTACTATGCGTATCTCTTGCCTATACCAATTCCTGCTGACACCTACATAATCATAAGTCCCCCAAAAATGCAAATACTTAAACAGTAAACCCTCTACCTCTGTGGCATCCTTGTAGCTCTGCATTGCAGCTCTTAATGCAGGAAAATCCTTTTCGTGCAAAACCTCATCAGCCTGAATATAAATGCACCAATCGTAGTCCTTTGGTATCGCATCAAAGGCTTTATCAGTTTCAACTGCCAGCACTCTGCCCCCCTCTCGGAGTGAATCATCCCAAACAGTTTCAATAATTTCAATTTTTTCGGGAGCTATGGAACGCACCAATTCCAAAGTAGCGTCCTCAGAGCTTCCTACAGCAACATAAACTTTATCACATAAAGGCAGGATAGACTTAATGGATTCTACAACAGGATAACCGTATTTTATCGCATTTCTTACAATAGTAAATCCAGCTATTTTCATATTGTTGTAGTTTTAGAGTTTAAACAATTCATATATACTTCCATAATGCTTCGCCCGATATACTCAGAAGTAAACCTTTGAGCATAAGCCAATCCTTCTTCCTGCATTTTCAAGCTTAAATTTGCATCATTCAAAACCATTTCGATTGCTGCCTTAAGGGCTTCAGGATCTTTGGGATCAATATAAATACTGGAAGGTCCCCCGGCCTCTGGAAAACAACCATCTTTTGAAGTAATAACAGGGGTCTTTGAAAAAAGAGCTTCAATAATGGGAATGCCAAAGCCCTCAAACAAAGAAGGATAAATAAAAACCTGGGCTGCCTGATACAAAATCGCTAGTTCTTCGCTTGAAACCCCCATAAGAAAATGCACCTTCGAAGCAATATTGTGCTCGGAAATATAATCTTTTACCTGCCGGGTGTAGGCAGTTTCTGCTCCAACAATTACCAAATGCACGTCCATGTCGCGGATAGCTTTTACACCTGCAAGAATATTCTTACGTTCTTCAATAGTTCCAACATTCAAAATAAACCGGGACGGAAGGCTAAACTTTGCCAATACTCTTTCTTTAGCCCCTGTATCAAAAGCCTGCTTAAACACATCCTGGCATCCTTGATAAATAACTCTGATTTTATCCGGTCTGATATTAAAGAACTCGACAATATCACGTTTTGTTTGCTCACTTACAGCAACCACAACATCAGCATTTCGAACAGCATACTTAGCCTTCAGCTTATGAATAAATCGATCAAAAACAGAATAAAATTGAGGATAACGTAAAAAAATCAGATCGTGAACTGTCACAACCGTTTTAATCCTCTTCTTATTAAGCCCAAAGGGTATTTCTCCCGATAATCCATGGAATATCTCAATACCGTTCTGTAAAATATCTTTCTTAATAAAAAACTGACGCCAACTATTGTAGAAAAACTGCGAAATCTTGCTGGATGGTAAAATCTCTGTTACTGACTTAGAATCACAAGAAAAAAGAGAGCCTGTGCTTCGCTTAGGATTAAAAAGGAAATATCTGTGTTCCGGATATAAACGAGATACTATCCTAACAAGATCACGACTGTAATTACCTAATCCTGTCATATTGTGATATATCCTTTTTGCGTCAAACCCTATTTTCATCGTAAATATTCTTTCTTATGGAAACATTTATTATCCAACCATACAAAACTAATAATTCTTTCTCTGATATCGTGTTCTACGAAGTGCAATCAGCATTTAAGGATTCTAATCCGGTCTGATTCAAACAGCAAAATAATACAAACTAGCTAAAACATTACAAATCTAACACATATTAGCTATCCCGATTCCATTTATTCCAGTAGTATATAACAAGCTACTCCTCTTTGTGTGTTGTTGCCAATAAAGACAACATCCACTTATGCATTATCTTAGGGAAAATATTCAAGCTGTTTTTCGTATATTTGTAATATGACAAAACAGAAAAACATAGGATTGGATTTCATTATTGATAAACTCACAAATTCAATTGAAAATATTGTCTCTGGTGACAGCTTTCCTACTGAAATTTCTGTTGTCACAAGGGAAGATCTTAAATTAACTACGAAGAAAAGAGGTTAGGTTTTTAACTAGATGACTGAATTTAAACAGCCTGAAAGAGAAGTATATAAACTGACAATAGTAAACAACCCTAACGTGATTCAAGGCCTTTTAAGCGTGCAAGTAAAATCTGATCATGTTTATATGCATCTTATTGAAAGTGCTCCATTTAACAAAGGCAAGACAAAGTTGCATTTGCTTGTAAATTTTCTTTTCAAAGAGGACACGAAGGAAACTTAGCCTATATTTCTAAAGTACAACTCATTAAACACTACGAAGAAACATTGGGTGCGTTTCACTTTGGCGGTAGGTTAATGATTATTGAAACGCAAGCTGCACTTAAACTAATTGACAGATACTTTAAAAACCAGTAAAAATGAAAACAAGGAAGAAAGAATTGGATGTGGATTTTATTGGGAGTCAGGAGCCCTTAACGAGTTCTGAAGAAAAGGCTCTGAGCGAGTTCTTTAAAAGGAAAAGAGAAATTAAAAAACAGGAATCTCTGAAAGTAAGAAAAGCTATTAATAAGGCCACGACGGATATTTAAAAATTCATGTGGAGTTAAGGTGTGGGCTATAATTGGCAGTAAAATAGATGATTTATGAATAGGACTGCTTAAGCTAAAGTTCATAATAACTTACACTTATTTGGATTAATGTCGTTATAATTGATTTAATTTCAAATAGTAAACAATTTTTCAGCAGACCCTAATTAATCTAGGGAGTGTAAATTAAACTCTGTCTAGGTTTATTTCAAAGTATTCAAAATTACTGATTTTTTGTTTTCCTTGCTTTGCTACTTTATAATCATGTCAGCAGTTTTTTCAATGCCGAATAGGAAGCTGTCACGAGTCTATAAAAACTCCTATTACTATAAGAAGGATACGCAAATTAATATATTCTTTCTTAACATCTTTATTATACTTTATAGTAATCTTTATACCAGCTTACAAACTTTGCTATGCCCTCACCTATCTCGGTTCCGGCCCGAAACCCAAAATCTCTTTGAGCTTCTGTAATATCTGCACAGGTAAAGACCACATCGCCTGCCTGCATAGGCTTTAGTTCTATCACTGCTTTTTTGCCCAAAGGCTTCTCTATGGCTTCTATCAGGGAAGTGAGGGTGTGAGGGCGATTATTACCCAGATTATAAACCTTGTAGGGAGGCAGCTCCCTGATCTTCTCTATCATATTACATACTCCCTTGCAGATATCATCTATGTAGGTGAAATCACGTATCATCTCCCCATTATTGAATACGGGAATAGCTTCCCCATTCAATATTTTTTTTGTAAAAGAAAAATAAGCCATATCGGGTCGCCCCCAAGGACCATAAACTGAAAAAAATCGCAGACCAATTGCTTGTATTCCAAACTGCTGTGAATAGCTATAAGCGATAAGTTCATTACTTTTCTTGGTTGCAGCATACAAGGACTCGGGGTGGTCGGTATCTCCTTCTTCGGAAAATGGACCATCTGTGCGATTCCCATAAACCGAACTGGACGAGGCAAATACAAAATGCTTGATCCTGCTCTGACGAGAGGCTTCAAGAACATTCATAAAGCCTAAGAGGTTACTCTCTACATATTTGTGAGGGGCATCAACGCTGTAGCGCACTCCGGGCTGAGCCGCAAGATGAATAACCATCTCAAAATTGCCGGAAACAAACAGAGCTTCTATATCCGAACGCTTACAAATATCAATTCCTGAAAAGCTAAAGTTCTGATAAGGTTTTAGCTGCGCCAGCCTATCTTGCTTTAGCTGGGTGGAGTAATAACCGCTAAGTGAATCAACTCCTACCACGTCAAAGCCCTTGTCCAAAAGCATTTTGGACAAATGAAAGCCAACAAATCCGGCTGCACCGGTAATCAGAATTTTCATCATTTACAATTTCAGTTTATTGAGTCTGTTTTTTCAAGCTTGTCTATCAGGTAGCTCTCGAAATTATCAATCATCTCTTCCTCAGAAAATGAACTCCTGATTTTTGCAGCGGCAGCCTCGCCCATAGACTCACGCACCTGCCTGTCACGGCTTACCCTTTCCAAACCATTAAATAAGGCCGTGCTGCTCCGCGGCTCAACTAATATTCCGTCAAGACCATCCTCAATCAATTCGACGCTGCCGTTGACTGCCGTAACTACACAACACTTACCTAGTCCCATAGCCTCCATTACTGCATTTGGCATCCCTTCGTAAAAGGAAGGTAGCACAAATATATCAGCTCCCTTAACATAAGGCAGTACATCCTCTACAAAGCCCAGAAAACGGACCCTCGATTGCAAGCCTTTACTTTTCACCCTGTTCTCAAGCTCATCTCTCAACTTTCCTTTCCCTGCTATAAAGAAGTACCAATTGTATCCTTTCTTATGACCCTCCTCGGCCGCATCAATCAAAACCTCAAAACCCTTTTGTGACGCAAGTCGTCCAGCGCTAAACATAACTAAAGCATCTCCGGGCAAATCGAACTGCGTCCTGAAATCAAAGGAAGCAACTCCTGCCGGCGCTGTGAATCCGTTATATATAACTTTTACAAATCCCGGGTGAAACCAGCCATAACTTTCATACTCCTTCTTAATTGAAGCCGAATTAGTGATAATGCCGTCAATCATACGAGTAAAGAAAAAGTGATATTTAAACTTTTTCCTAATCAACTGTAAGCCATGCCGGGCTATTACTTTTGCTCCTCCAACCAGTCTAACAGCTATCGAGGCAATCTTGGTATCTTTATTTTGACCGCAAATAATTATATCGAAATGGTACTTTTTCAATGCAAATAGCAGACGTATAAAGCCCGGTACATCGAAATCAGTCTTAAATGAAACAGGCACTGTAGTTAAATTTAAGGCCTGTGCTTTTTTGCTAATTACAGATTTATCAGCGCAACCAACAACAATGCCATGTCCCCGTCTCTCAAGACCGGAAGCTGCCATTATCATCCACTTCTCCCCCCCTCCCCATTTTTTCTTAGCTAGTGAATTAAGAAAAAGTATTTGCATTACACTATAGATATAAATTATCACAATTGTTCGGCAAACCGGAATATTAATAATTTTCTGTGATTAACCACCTGATATTCAGTCACATTTATCTCATTTTTCAAAAGAAAGTATCCCAAATTTATGGAATAGCTAATCTTGAAACAAAATCTAAATAACGCCTAAGGCCTTAAATTTTCATAACCTTAGGTCTCTGACCTAAGGATGTCTCCCCACCTCTCTTCTCTGCCTGCAAGGCAGAACAAATGAATCAAAATCCTGCCTTGCAGGCAGATGAGTGTTGAGGGTACTTCAATCCGCAGGTCGTTGCCCTGCGGTTATGAAAATAATGACTTTTCAAGTCAGGATAAATACCATTCACTCAAATCTTTTAACCGGGCACAGGTTATAGGGTCTAGATTATGCTTTAAATTTATCAGCCTTGAGAACTTCCTCGATTTTCTGCATAACCATATCTGCCGTTATCAACTCCATACAAGCAAAATCACCGCGCCAGCAGGTCTTATTTCCAAAAACAGAACAGGGACGGCAACTCAAATCAGCCTGGACGGCTAAGTTCGCGGGAAGCTGCCATCCGTAAAAACCGGCATAGGGATGAGTGGCGCCCCATATACTCACCACCGGAGTATCTACCAGCCGTGCTAAATGCATATTTGCCGAATCCATTGATACCATTACATCCAACATAGACATAGCTTGCAGCTCATCTTCCATAGACAACTGCCCTGCCAGATTATGCACGTTTTCATAACTATGCGCTAATTCCTCAAGCCTCGCTGCTTCATTTCCTCTTCCGCCAAAAAGAAAAATCTGATATCCCTTACTGTTAATCTGCTCAAGCAGCAGATTCACTTTCTCAAGAGGCCAGGCCTTCCACTTATGACCGGCAAAAGGTGCCACTCCTATCCGACGTCGCGAAATGTCAAAGGCTGCGTGAATGCCGCCGGAAAAATCAAGCGAAAATAATGAGCGAATATCAAAGGGCTTAAGCTCAATGCTTATCCCTCCTTTTGCAAACACTTCACTATAACGTTGGAATGTTGATTTCAACGGCTTTAGCTGCTTGTTATTTCGCCTTACAAGCTTAGTCTTTTCCCTGCGGCCCTTATCGATTTTATACACAGGGATTCCCGACAGCCTAAATAGAAATCCTAAAAGCTTTGTGCGAAGCACATTGTGCAAATCAGCAACAAAGGAATAGGGGCCCAACCCCCTCAAAGTCTTGAACAATCTCACTAATCCTTTTATTCCCTTGTGAGCACCCTTAGTATCTATGGGAACAAAAGTAATCTGCTTAAAGGGCTCTAAGAGCTTGGCTGCAAAGGGTCGTGAAACCACGACCAGCTCTTTGTCAGGATAGGATTGAAGCAATAAGGCAATAACCGGAATAGTCATTGCCACATCGCCCAAAGCACTAAAACGAAGTATTAATATTCGTCCGCCTTTGCTCACTTTCCGCCTTTATATAGTACCGGATTCAGAGCGGGGTCATTATACATCTTCATTTGCTTGTATAATTTCATATACTTGCGGCCGGCTTCGATATCCGCTAAAAGCTCATCAATAGCACCGCTAAGATCTTTTCTCTGAGTTAATAACACATTAAGCTTATCGCTACATGACTTGATATGCTCAGCCGAAGCATCACTGCGAAGGGTCTCCTGCTGCATATGATAGATCTTAAGAGCCAGTATTGAAAGCCTGTCAACTGCCCAGGCGGGAGTCTCTGTGTTTATGCCTGCATTACTTTGCTTCTCTACATTTTTGTACTTATCCATAAAAAAGCCATCAATATACTCAACCAGGTCAGTACGTTCCTGATTGGAAGCATCAATTCGGCGCTTGATTTTTAGCGCTTCTGCCGGTTCGATCGACGGATTACGGATGATATCTTCAAGATGCCATTGAACTGCATCAATCCAATTCTTGGAAAAGAGAAGAAACTCAATAGAGCCCTCTGTATAAGGGTTGACCGGTTTTGCATCTACATTGTCAAACTCATGGTAGTGCTCGGTAGTTGCATCAAAAATATTGTTGCACAACTGGCTGAAACTCATAATTATATTTTTTCTGTTGATAATGATAGCAAAGGTATCAAATTTTATTGAAGAACTATAGCCTTATAACTGCAAACGGCAGTTATAAGAATATAGTGTGTTTATTAGAAATTGTGCTTATTCTTCCTCCTGAGACTCACCTGTTTCGGGAGCCTGGTCAATCAATATTACTATATGATTCTCTTTGCAATCTACAACTCCGCCACCACATTTAAAATGTCGCTCAATACCATCCTTCCCGATAACCCTGATATCCCCGGTGGTAAGTGTAGAAATAATAGGAGCATGATCTATCAAAATGGTGAAACGTCCCATCACTCCGGGAACATCCACCATCCCTACTGCTCCCTCAAAACATATTTTCTCAGGAGTTACAACTTCCAGATAGAGATCATTTATCATTTTTTCTGAGCCTCCTTAAGTAGTTTTTCTCCCTTCTCGATAGCCTCTTCTATGGTCCCCACAAGATTAAACGCAGCTTCGGGATATTTATCCAATTCCCCGTTTAATATCATATTAAAGCCTCTGATTGTATCCTCAATTGAAACGCGGGCTCCCTTAAGACCGGTAAATTGCTCTGCTACAAAGAAAGGTTGTGACAAAAAGCGCTGAACACGACGGGCTCTGTGTACTACAAGCCGGTCTTCCTCCGATAATTCTTCCATACCTAAAATGGCAATAATATCCTGTAGCTCTTTGTAACGCTGCAGAATCTCTTTTACATTTTGGGCCGTCCTGTAATGTTCTTCTCCTACGATGTCGGGCGTTAATATTCGCGAGGTTGAATCAAGAGGGTCAACTGCCGGATATATTCCCAACTCGGAAATTTTGCGACTCAAAACAGTAGTAGCATCAAGGTGACTGAAAGTAGTTGCCGGAGCTGGGTCGGTAAGGTCATCAGCAGGAACATAAACAGCCTGAACAGAGGTAATAGACCCATTTTTGGTGGAGGTAATACGTTCCTGCAAGGCTCCCATTTCGGAAGATAAGGTCGGTTGATAACCAACAGCCGACGGCATACGACCTAAAAGTGCTGAAACCTCAGAACCGGCCTGGGTAAATCTGAAGATATTGTCTATAAATAGAAGTATATCACGCCCCTTTTCGCTACCATCTCCATCACGGAAACCTTCAGCTACTGTAAGCGCTGACAAAGCTACACGTAAGCGGGCTCCGGGGGGTTCATTCATCTGCCCGAAGACCATAGTTACCTGGCTGTTATTCAAAGCGTTCATATCCGCCTTACTAAGATCCCAATTACCTTCCTCCATGCTCTTTTTGAACTCGCTGCCATAGTCAACAATGCCTGACTCTATCATCTCACGCAGCAAATCGTTGCCCTCGCGGGTACGCTCACCTACACCTCCGAAAACTGATAATCCGGAATAACCTTTGGCTATATTATTGATTAACTCCTGTATTAAAACCGTCTTTCCTACACCCGCACCGCCAAATAGACCAATCTTTCCTCCTTTTGAATAAGGCTCAATCAAATCAATAACCTTAATACCGGTAAAAAGAACCTCTGTCTCTGTGGATAAATCTTCGTAACTGGGAGCATCCTTGTGGATAGGAGCAAAATGCTCCGTTTTCACTTCACCCAAACCGTCAATTGCACGCCCTACAACGTTTAACAGGCGCCCTTTCGACTCTACGCCCAAAGGCATTGATATGGCATTGCCTCTTGCAACCACCTTCATGCCCCGCATCAGACCATCTGTAGAGTCCATAGCGATACACCTGATCGTGTGCTCACCGATGTGTTGCTGGCACTCAATTACGACTTTATTATCGTCTTCTGCATAAATGTCGAGCGCTTCATAAATACTCGGAAGTTCCGAAGTTTGAACATCAAACTCAACATCCACAACCGGTCCAATTACCTGAATTACCTTTCCTGTTATCTGAGCCATGTTTGTATAATAATATAATAGTTACGCGAAAAGTCAAAAGTTACTGTGCTTATTATTAAACATACAACTTTTCGCTGTCTTTTATTTCAAAACAAAAATTTCCGGGCCTAAACCCAAAAACCTATCTTGACCTTTCCATCAGCTGAAATGCAAAGGCTTTGAGCTCATCCCTAAGCTCATCGCTACCCCCGGCTTTCTCCAAATGAACTAAGGATTGCTGATAGTAACTGTCCATAAGTTTCTTTGCATTACCCGAAACGCCTGCTTCGTCGTAAAGGTTACGAACAGCTGCTATTTTCTCATCCCTGTCAAACTCCTTTTTATCGATCCAACGGGTCAACTCTGCCCTTCCCGCTGAGGAAAGATTGTTGTACGCATTAATAAGCAAAAAAGTTTTTTTGTTTATTATTATATCGCCGCCTATAGGCTTACCAAAAGTTCCGGCATCTCCATATACATCCAGCCAATCGTCCTGAAGTTGAAAGGCCATACCAGCATCGTTGCCAAAACGGTATAAGCTGCAGGCATCAGCCTCAGAAGCTCCCCCGATTATCGCACCAACTTGCAGGCTGGCTCCAAGCAATACCGCAGTTTTGAGCTTTATCATTTCCAAATAGGCCTCCTCTGTGATATCATTTCTGGTCTCAAAACTAAGATCGTAACGCTGGCCTTCACACACCTCAAGACCCGTTCTGTTAAAAAGCTCCAGAACCCGCGGTAAAATGACCGGAGATGTACGTGCAATTAGCTGATATGCCAAAATTAGCATGGCATCGCCCGACAGAATCGCGGTGCGCTCATCCCACTTAACATGAACTGTAGGCCGATTTCTCCGCATCTCGGAACGATCCATAATATCATCATGCAACAAGGTGAAATTGTGAAAGACTTCCATCCCTAAAGCCGGAAAAAGACTCTTGTCAACTTCTTCCTCTTTGTATAAGGCACAACCCATCATGCAAAGTACCGGCCTGATACGCTTCCCTCCAATCGATAATATATAATCAACAGGCTCATATAACCCGGCAGGCTCACGCTTGCCCAACAAGGACAAGAGCCCTTCCTCAACCTTGTGCCCATAGCTCTCTGCTAAACTCATCTTAATTTTCTTTATCTGATATTGAGCGCCCTAAAATATGCACTCCATTATACAAATTTAGGCAAAAATGCACTAAATCAAATTGCCATCACGGCAATCATTCCCCCAAATGTACACTATTTAACTTGAGGCACGGTTATTGCAAACTAAAGTTAAATAGCTATTATATAGGTGATTTTGCAAAATCTTGAAGGCAACAAACAGTGCTTTAACCTAAACCATAGCATATAGAGGGGAAAATAATTGTTAATTATTAATTGCTTTTTACCGGTTTGGAAAACGATTGTATTCTTATAGTGTATTCATCTTATTTGCTTCAATCAAAGCATCTTTGATTGAACAGCCGAAAAACCAAAAAAATAAATAAAAAAGAAACCTAAAAAGAATCCATCCGTAACATCCCAACAGGTAAAAAGAAAAAGGACGGAAAAATATGAAAAAAATCTATTTTTTATTAGTGCTACTAACACTGCCTATGTTCAATATGGTAGCACAAGAGGCGAAGTTCAAAGCGGTGTTTACACTTAACTTCATTAGATATATCGGTTGGCCGGATCAATCACTTCAGGGTGATTTTGTTATTGCTGTTGTACGAAACCGTGAGGTGGCTGATTGGATTAAAGATCAATCTGCAGGCAAAAAGTTCGGCTTCCAGGATATTGTTGTTAAAGAATATAAATCTATTGAAGAGGTTGAAAACTCGCAGGTGATTTTTGTTTCTTCGGGTATTAACATTAGGAGTAGTTCAGATGCGCTGATTGACAAGGCGCGAAAGAATAACAGTCTGATTATATCCGAATCTGAAGGTGCTACCGCTCACGGGGCGGCGATTAATTTTGTTGTTAGGGACGGAGTCCTTAAATTTGAGCTCCATAAAGGTAATGCTGCATGGATGGGACTGCAATTTAGCTCGCGCCTGGAAGGAATGGCCGCTGCCATTGTTTTATAAGCAGATGTTTGAAATGGACTAAACTAAATTTCACCTGTTCACCGGCCACTATTGTGGCCAGTGAACAGGCTTGCTTTAAGCCATTTTTATTAGCTCGCTTGTCAAATAATATTGGATAGAGATGAAGCGATTATTTTGAGGAATTATTATATGACATATCTATAACTAAACATGAATATGAAATTTAACTTGGGTAAGAACTTTCTGATTCGTCAGAAACTGATATACGGATTCGGGTTAATACTTGCAGCGGTTCTGCTTAATAGTATTCTTACAATTACAACGCTTGTACGCAATACTAACCTCAGTAACCGGGTTACCGAAATATACAGCCCATCAGTACAAAGCCTGGGCAATATGGATGTCCTTATTACCCAGAGCAAAATGCTAATCAGAAACTGGGTCTTTGTTGACAAGCAGCCCGGTACGCCCGACAAGGTGCGACTGGCAACGCTTCACTCTACCGACTGGCCTAATTTGAAAAATGAATTGATCCCGCTTGCCCGGAAATGGAAAAATCCCGCCGACGAAGCAATGCTTGAGCAGGTATTCCTCTCGATGGACTCTCTCTTTAACATGCATCGCTATGTTATGGAAAGCCTCAACTCCTTCGATGCCTATGAAGATATAATGGTGTTCTTTGAAGCCGAAGATATGGTAATGGAAGGTCGCGGAATTATGAAGCTTTCTGATGAAATTTCTGAAAACGTCAGACTCCTCTCCGACAAATATACCCGTCAAAATGCCCAAACTCTAAACCAAACAAAGCAAGCTTCTAATCTGCTTTTGTGGGTTGTAATTATTATGGGAATAATTACCGTGGTGGCATCCCTGTTTATCGCATATCTGCTGTTCTCTACAATTGTTGCACCTCTTACTAAAGGTGTTGAATTTGCCAAGGCCTTTGGTGCAGGCGATTTGACGGCGAGCGTCGATATTAATCAAAATGACGAGATTGGAGTTCTGGCAACTGAATTGAGTACTATGGCAATGGCTCTTAAAAAGACAGTACTCTCTATTAAGGAAAATGCCAACAACCTGGTTTATTCAAGTGATACCTTGAAAAACAGCTCGGTTCAGCTCTCACGCGGATCAGCCGACCAGGCAGCTTCGGCCGAAGAGGTATCAACCTCTATCGAAGAAATGGTAGCTAATATTGACCAAAATACTGATAATGCTATCGAGACCGAAAAGATTACTGTCGAAACTGCCAAGGATGTTAATATCGCCAATGAACTAAGTTCTGAGGCTTCTATGGCAATGACTGCTATCTCTGAAAAAATTTCTATTATTAGCGATATTGCTTTCCAAACCAACATACTGGCCTTGAACGCTGCCGTTGAAGCCGCACGGGCAGGTGAGCACGGAAGAGGATTCTCGGTAGTGGCCGCAGAGGTAAGGAAACTCGCAGAAAGAAGTAAGGTGGCTGCCGACGAGATTGCCAATCTGGTTAAGAAAGGACTGAAAGTATCGAAAGAAGCAGGTGAAAAAGCTCGTTTGCTTGTTCCCGATATTGAAAAAACAACTATGCTCATTAAGGAAATCGCTGCAGCAAGCATGGAGCAAAAGACCGGCGCCGACCAGATTAATCAGGCAATGCAGCAACTTAATATGATTACCCAGGAAAACGCATCCAGCTCTGATGAGTTGACACAAAGCTCGCAGCAGCTCTCTGTATTGGCCCAAAACCTTCAGGAAGCTGTCAGCTACTTCAATATTGGCATTGAAGATTCCAAGCTAAATGAAGGACAAGCTTCCGTAGAAGCCCCAAAAGACGAAGCTGCCGGTATTAAGAAGGAAAGCTCAAAACCAAAAGCTCATTCTGCAAACTTGAAAAAAGATATTCAGCAGGATCTGTCAAATCTGGGTAGAGAGTTTGACCTCGAAAATTACGAGAGATTCTAAGTACTCTTAATTAGTGCTTTATAGTATAACTTATGACCGAAAATTTTAATATAGAGTATAAAAGCAACAAGGGCGAGCTGGACATTATTCTTAGTGGACAGCTAACAATAGTTTCGATAAAAAAAATTACCGAAAGTGTTAAAACCCAATTGAACAACAAACCCAAAAAGGTTTCGATTACTGTTAATGATGTTGAAAATATAGATCTTACATTTGTGCAGCTCTTACAATCAATCAAAAACAGTGGTGTTAAGAATGGCTTTGAAGTTGAAGTCTCTCTAAAATTACCCGACGATTTGAGCTCGCTGATTAAAAATGCCGGTTTTGGAAGTTTTCTAAATGCCAATAAATAAAATGCTTATATTGAAAAACAATAAACACAAAATAGAATTACTATGGCAAAAACCGTTCTTATTGTAGATGATTCAGAAAGTATCCGTGAAGTCGTTAACTTCACTCTTCAAAATGAAGGCTACGATGTTCTTGTTGGAATTGACGGCGAAGATGCGCTACAATTTCTGGATGGACGACATATAGATATCATAATCACTGACTTGCATATGCCAAATCTGGATGGACTAGGCCTGATTCGCAAAGTAAGGGAAATGGACGACTATAAACATGTTCCTATTCTATTTCTTACAACTGAGTCGCAGGCAGCCAAAAAGATGGAGGCTAAAGAAGCCGGTGCTACCGGTTGGATTATTAAACCCTTTGTTCCGGCAAAACTGCTCTCGGCTATTTCACGCGTAATCAGGTAATCATTTATAGATAAAGATGCTAGCTGAGATTAGAAAACAGTTCTATAAGGATACGCTAAAAGAATTGGAGGGAATCAACGGGAAATTGGCCTCGGACAACATACCCCCGGAGGAACAGTCGCTTATTGCCGAAAAGGTTTTCTCCGTTTCGCACCAGATTAGCGGAACCGGACCAATGCTTGGCTTCGACTCTACCTCCCTTTTGTCAAAAAAGCTCGAATCGACATTTTACGACATTCGAAGAGGAGAGAGAAAAATAACGCCGCAATTGCTTTGGCAAACTAAGAGGGCAATTGACGCAATGATAAAGTCATTTAACGAAGAGAATAACAGCCAATAAAACTGCTTCTCTTATTTCATTTGTAGTGTGTAACGGTTTATAGTGCCTAAATGTTTTTTACTTTATGATAGATAAGTTTAGAGCAAAATTTGTTGAGGAATCTACCGACAACGTCCATGACCTTGAGGAAGCTCTATTCCTTCTCGAAAAAGACATGGATAACAAAGAACTCATAGAGAGGATATTCAGGGCTATGCACTCTCTTAAGGGCGGCGGAGCTATGTTTGGCTTCAACCACCTTAGTGACTTTACACACCATCTTGAGACTCTTTTTGATTGGGTAAGAAACGGACGTATGAAGGTTTCTACCGACCTTATTTCCCTCACCTTTTCGGCCATAGATCAAATAAATTTCCTGCTGAAAACAGGCGACTTAACCAACCCCGAAGATATTAACAATCAAAAGACTTTTATTCAAAGGATAGAGGCCTTCCTGACAGATTCAGAAACGCCTGCAGCAAGCGAAATGCAAGGCCCAGGCTCATCTGCTTCCGCTGACCAGCCAAATGAGGAAAAAACTTATCTGATAACCTTTATTCCTCAGGAAGATTTGTTGCTAAACGGAACAAACCCACTGTATCTGCTTGACGATATTCACGCTTTGGGAACTGCCAGGACTCTTGCTTTTACTCATAAAGTACCATCACTTGATTTGTTCGAACCATCATCGAACTACTCGCTGTGGCAAATTATTGTCAGCACTGAACAATCGGTGAACGAAATAAAAGATGTTTTCATCTTTGTTGAAGATGAGTGTGAACTTCATATAGATTTGATTGCCGCCAGCTCAATCGTCAATCAGCCGGAAGTCGATGCCCTAGTGGATAAAGCGCTTAAATCTAACATTCTGCTTACCCTCGAGGAGTTTAAACAAGAGCAGTGGGCCTTAACGCCCCAGCCCCTCAACGTGGCCGGCGAAAAAAAGAAGCAAATTGCGGCCAAAGAGCACAAAATATCAAGCATCAGAGTATCATCCCACAAAATTGATGAACTGGTTAATCTGGTAAGCGAACTTGTTACAATTCAGGCGCAGTTAGGACTTTACGCTGAAAATCATGAAGATCCCGCGATAATATCTTTGTCCGAAAATATACAAAAACTATCTCGACAACTGCGCGAAAATGCTTTTGATATAAGCCTTATACCCCTGCAAAGCGAGCTTATGCGCTTCCAGCGTTTGGTAAGAGACCTTTCAAAGGAGCAAGCTAAGGATATAGATTTCATAATTGAAGGCGGCGATCTGGAACTTGATAAAAATATAATAGAAAACCTTACCGATCCTTTGCTGCACATCCTGCGCAATTCTATTGACCACGGTATCGAAAAGCCGGATGATCGTATCAAGGCAGGAAAGGCACCCAAAGGAACAATTCTGTTTAAAGCCTTTCATTCAGGAGCAAATATAATTATCGAGATCTCTGACGATGGCACAGGCATAGACCCTGATTTTATCCGACAAAAAGCTATCGCCAGAGGCGTAATTGATGCAGATACTCAAATTGACGATAAAGAAGTACTGGATTTAATATTTGTCAGTGGCTTTAGCACCCGCGACGTGGTGTCGGGAGTTTCGGGGCGCGGCGTAGGAATGGACGTTGTACGCAGAAAAATCGCCAATATCAGAGGCGAAGTATCTGTGGATTCTGAAAAAGGTAAAGGAACAGTTATATATATAAAATTGCCAATTACCCTTTCGATTATCGACGGCTTGCTGGTCGCTGTTGGCGATAACAAGTATGTTATACCAATCTCTGCTATCGACAAGATTTACGCGCTGGAGCCCCAGGAGGTCAAACAGTCATTTAACAATGTGATAGTTATCGACAATCAGCAAAAACCCTACATTGACCTGCGCAAGATTTTCCATGCTCCCGAAAAGGAGAATTCTGAAATTGTCAGAATGATTATGATAAAAGCCGAAGAAAGGGTGACCGGAGTAATCGTAGATGATATTATCGGTGAGTATCAAACTGTTGTTAAGCCTTTAGGAAGATTTCTTAAAAAACAGGAATATATTTCGGGGGCTTCAATATTGGGTGATGGAACCATAGCATTAGTGGTTGACTCATCACGATTGATACAAAACCGAAGAAATAAAAAAGTAACAGTATAGCAGCTTATTAAACACGTAAATGATATGGAAGTAAACGATATAACATTGCTGTCATTCCAAATTCAGGAAGATAACTTCGCTGTAGATGCCATGCAGGTTATTCATATCCTTGAATTTGCTGCTAATAAGCTTACTGAAGTGCCTAACACGCCCGAATATATGATAGGTGTTATAAACTTGCACGGTAATATTATACCCGTGGTTGATATGCGTGTCATTATGGAGAAGGAAGAGCTTAGTACCGGAACAGATGCATCAATTATAGTATTAGACCCCATCGACCAGCAGGATGCCACAATTGGTTTTCTGGTAGATATGGTTAAGGAAGTGATTCAAACTAAACGAGATCAACTGAGCGAGACAGTTTTGGAGGGAAAAAAGGGAATGATAGACTCTTATGAAGGGACTTTGGTTTACAACAAGGAGTTTATACATGTTATTGATATTAAAAATCTAATAGAGGTTATTGAAAAATAACCGGAAAATGGAGTCAAATTATGGCCGCAGAAATTAATTCATATCTCACTTTCAAGCTTAAGGAAGAAAGCTTTGGCTTAAATGTGGCCAAAGTTATGGAGATAAAGGAATATAAAAAACCACGCCCTATGCCCCAATCTTTGTCGTTCGTGACCGGTGTTACCGAGTACAACGATGAAATAATTCCTATTATCGACGCCGGCCTTAAATTTGGGATGGATCCGGTAGAGATTACCCTCTCTACCTGCACGATTATCCTACAATTGGTTAGCAACACCCATGGCAAAACCTATCGTGTAGCTATTTTGGTGGATACGGTTTCCGATGTCTTTGAATCCGGAGAAGAAGACATTAAGCCCATATCGGATGATTACAGTCCGGAGTATATTGCAGGTACCTATACTTATGAAGATAAATTCGTTTATATATTGAATGCCGATAATATTTTTAATCAAAAGGAAGTAATTCATATTTTGGATATTCTCGATAAAACCGGGAAGAAATAAAGAGTTGTCTGTTGTACAATGAGTAAGGAAGAACAACATATTAAACAAGAAAGCGGACTCGAGTGCTTTAAAGCCGAACTAACTGAAAAGGATTTTGGTGTTTTTAGTAAGTTCATATACTCCGAGTATGGCATAAAAATGCCACCCGTTAAAAGAATTATGCTTCAGGGGCGCCTCTTACGCCGCATCAGGGAGCTAAAGATGAACTCTTACTCGGAGTATAAAGATTACTTTTTTAGCAAAGAAGGCCAGGAAAAGGAACTACTTCACTTTTTAAACGTAGTTACAACCAACAAGACGGATTTTTTCAGGGAATCGGTTCATTTTATTTTCCTGAATGAAAATGTTTTGCCTAATTATATTGAAAATAAAAACAACGGTGTCTTTAAAGTATGGAGCGCCGGCTGTTCAAGCGGTGAAGAACCATACACGATTTCGATTGTGCTTAATGATTTTGCATTGAACCGACCTAACTTCAAATTTTCTATTTTGGGAACAGATATTTCAACTCAAATGCTCGAGCGCGCTGCAAAAGGCGTTTATCAGGCCAGTAGAGTGGAGTCTATACCTTATGAATTGAAGAGACGCTATTTCCTGAAAAGCAAAGACACTTCCAACCCCACGGTTAGAGTGAGCCCGCAGCTTCAGAAAAATTTGTCCTTGAATTATTTGAACCTTATGGACTCTGTTTACGGAGTGAATGACCAATTTGACGTCATTTTTTGCCGTAATGTATTAATATACTTTGACCGAAACACCCAGGAAAAGGTGATAAACAAACTTTGTTACCATCTCAAAAAAGGAGGGCATTTTTTTATAGGACACTCTGAGTCGCTATCAGGCATGAATGTCCCGCTAAAGCATATTAAACCGACAATTTTTGAAAAATTATAAACAATAGAGGGAGTATCAATAACTTTTAGATTATGACGAACATTTCGGACAGACAGTTAATAAAGGAAATTAGGGATCGGCTTGCAGACCGAAGTAAATTTGAACGTGAGATTAATTCACTCTCGCTGGAGTTACAAGAAGTAACAAAGCGTTATAAAGAGTCTGAATCTCTGAAAAGTCATTTTATTTCCAATATTTCCAATGAGATAGTAAACCCATTTACCTCCATCCTTGGTCTTTCAAAGGCAATTTTGTCAGTGGAAAAGAACGATTGGAAGAAGGTGGTTTCGATGGTGGCTCTTATTCACAGCGAAGCCTTTAATCTGGATTTCCAACTTAAGAATATTTTTGTGGCTGCAAAAATAGAGGCTGGTGAAGTGGTGCCCAACATTGCCAAAGTCAATATTCGTAACGTTATCCAAACTATAATTGATTCTTTCAGCCTAGTGGCTCGAAAAATGGCCATAGAAATAGTTTTCAATTTCGATATCGAATATGGTTTCGGCAAAAATTTCTATTTCAAAACTGACAGCGAAAAAATTAAGCTTATCGTTAGCAATATGCTTAATAACGCACTGAAGTATAGCTATAAAGACAGCAAAGTGATTTTGACGGTTACCGTTGACGAAGATTTCCTGACAATTGCTATTCAGGACTTCGGTACCGGTATTTCTGAAAAAAATCAAAAAATTATATTCGAACGATTCAAACGACTCGATTCAGGAATTAATTCACTTAATAGAGGTCACGGATTGGGATTATCTATTTCCAAAGCTCTATTAGATGTCTTGGGCGGTTCGATTGAAATAGACAGCCGAAAAGGAGAAGGTTCAACTTTTACATTACATATTCCGGAAGCAAAAAATGTGGTGGAAGGATTTAGCGGAGAAGGTAACGACATCTTCTTTGATGGTGATGATGAGATTTTTTAAGGAATAAAGATGGATCAATATTTACAGCACTTTTTGTATCCTTCAACTTTGTTCGCCAGTAAAGATTCCTATGTGGTTAAAACTATACTTGGATCGTGTGTGGCTATTTGCTTGTGGGATCCTGTTGCCAAGATTGGAGGCATAAACCACTATATGCTACCAAACTGGAACGGGAACGATTTGGCGTCGCCCAAGTATGGTAATATTGCTATAGAAAAACTGATCGAACGTATGTTGCAATTGGGTTCCAGATACGAAAACCTTCAGGCAAAGATCTTCGGAGGAGGTGACTTGATTGCCGTGGATAGGAGCGCTATGCTTATTGGGGAGCGCAATATCCGCGTAGCAAGAATGATGCTGGAGGAGAAAAAGATTCCAATTGTGGCTTCAAGTACAGGTGGTAAAAAGGGCAGAAAAATACTGTTTTTTACAAATACCGGAGAAGTAAGACATAAATTTATAGATAAGCAGGTAAGATAAATGTCCTGCCCGATTTGTACGATCTTTCCCTTTCGCGGGAGCATATATTAAAAGCGCTTAGGCGCTTTGCGACATTAACTGTCGCAATGATTAAATACTTTAATATTATTTCAGCAATTCATGGACAAAAAGATTCAGGTATTAGTTGTTGATGACTCGGCCGTGGTAAGACAAAGCCTTACAGCTATTCTTGAGTCAGATCCCCAAATCGAGGTTATGGGTACTGCTGCCGATCCATTAATTGCTGTGAAAAAGATTATGAAGCAGATTCCCGATGTTATCACACTCGACATCGAGATGCCGCGAATGAACGGCCTTACATTTCTGCGGAAAATTATGTCCCAACACCCAATACCCGTTGTTGTAATTTCATCCCTTACCCAGGAAGGAACAGAGGTAGCCATGAAGGCACTCGAATATGGAGCTTCAGAAATTATCGGCAAACCTGCAATGAACGCCGCCCAGTTCTTTCATGATTCCAAAATAACAATTTGCGATGCCGTTAAGGCAGCCTCTCAGGCTAAGCTGTCTCGTCTGAAAATAAGCTCACCTCCACAAGCAACCGTGGTAAAGCCAAAATACTCGGCAGATATAATGCTTGAAAGGGGCTCACTCTTGAGTCGTATCGCCGATACCGAAAAAATTATTGTCCTGGGAGCATCTACCGGAGGAACTGAGGCTATTCGCCTGCTTTTAAAATCTCTCCCTCCCAGAATGCCAGGAATTGCTATTGTGCAGCATATGCCCGAAGGCTTCACCCGTTCATTTGCCAACAGCCTTAACAACAACTCCGAATTGGAAGTTAAAGAGGCCGAAGATGGCGATAGATTATACCAGGGACGAGTGCTGATAGCTCCCGGAAATTATCATATGCTTTTGAAAAGAATAGGAAAAGAGTATTCCGTAGAAGTGAAAAAGGGACCACTGGTTAATCGACACCGACCTTCAGTGGATGTTTTGTTTCGCTCGGCAGCCAGATATGCCGGGCAAAATGCTACAGGAATTCTACTTACCGGAATGGGGGCTGACGGAGCCAAAGGACTCCTTGAACTAAAAGAGGCAGGAGCCCTTACCGTGGCTCAAGACCAAGCCTCATCTGTTGTGTATGGAATGCCTAAAGAAGCGGCCAAACTGGGTGCGGCCAGCGAAATACTCGGTATTGATGAGCTCGCGCCTTACTTGATAAAACACTTCTTTTAATTATCTTTATTATAACGGCAACCAAGATAAAACCAGAAAAAATGAAGAAGATCGACAATAAAGCACTTATTTCTAAATCAACACTGTTGGGAGCAACGGTTGGTTTAATATCTGCCGTACTTATCATTATTTTGAGCTTTGACGCCCCTGTGATTAAACAGACTCAAGGCGGTTTGCGCGACCTCTTCTTTCACTTCCCCGGACTTTGGGCGGTGGTCTTGCTACCCTTTATCTTTGCTGTACTTTGTTACCACATCTCGAAAAAAATCTCGGCAATTATTAATAAACAGGCCAATCGCCTCAAGAAAGAAGCAGGACGTACCAAAATGGTCCTTTCTTTTATTGAGAACCTGAGACAGGATAAGCTTGACGTCCCATTTAGCAACCGTCAAAAAAATGACCCAACAAGCAAGGCCCTGCTGAGGCTTCGCGATTATATGATAAAAAGCAAAGCTGAGCAGGAAAAACGAAGAATTGAGGAAGAACAGCGTAACTGGGTAGCCCACGGCCTGGCACAATTTGGCGAAATACTTCGCAAATCAAACGATAATCTCGAAGAATTATCCTATGAAATCACCCGATACCTGGTGAGTTACCTAAAGGTTAACCAGGGCGGGGTCTATCTGCTTAACGAAACTAAAAACGGCGAAAAGTATTTCGAGCTTACGGCATGTATTGCTTTCGACAGAAGAAAATATGCCGACAAGATAATCAACTGGAGTGAAGGCCTAATTGGTCGCTGCGGCCTTGAAAAAGAAACGATATTATTGACGGATGTGCCCGATAACTATATCAATATTACTTCCGGACTCGGAGAGGCTAACCCGGGAACTATCCTAATCGTGCCGCTTAAAACAAATGATGAACTCTACGGGGTTATCGAACTGGCAGCTTTTCAAGTTCTTCAGCCCTTCGAGGTGGAATTGGTCGAAAAATCTGCTGAAAGCATCGCTTCAACCATAGCAACCGTTAAAACCAATATTCAAACTAATAAGCTGTTGCGCGAAACTCAAATACAGGCCGAAAAAATGTCGCAACAAGAAGAAGAACTCAGACAGAACCTCGAAGAAATGCGAGCAACCCAAGAGGAGAGCGACCGCCGCGAAATAGAACGTAAAGGCATACTTGACGCTATTGGACATGCTGCAATATCATGCGAATTTGATACCTCAGGCAACCTCTTATCGGTCAACGACAACTTCCTTAGCACTTTCAAATATCGACCCGAAGAAGTAGAGGGACAAAATCTCAAGATATTCTTCTTTAAAGATGATGTTGGCGAACTGGATAGAATACTTGCCGACTTGCAGAGCGGCAAAAATTTCCGGGGACGGGTCAGAAGACGTACTAAACCCGGCAACGAAATATACCTCCTTTCGACCTACAGCCCCGTAGTTGACCACAATGGAGAGATAATAAAAATATTAAGCCTCGAAAACGATGTGACCGAAACCGTTAAAATGGAAGAGGCTCTTAAGCACTCAAAAGATGAACTGGGAAGAATGCTTGAAGATGCCCGTAACGAGGTTAAAGCCCAGTTTGCTGAGGTGGAAGCCGTCAAGATTCGTAACGAAAAGACTCTTGAAGGAGCTTTGGATGCCATAATTTCTATTAATAATGATGGCATTGTAGATTTCTTTAATGCAGCTGCCGAAAAACTCTGGGGTTATAATAGGGAAGAGGTGCTTGGCAATGAAGTAAATATGTTGTTCTCCAAAGAAACAGTGAAAACCAATGAGTTTGTTGCTGCATTTGTTTCTAAAGAACAAGCAAAAATTGTTGGCGAACGCCGTGAAATACCTATCAGAAACAAGTATGGAGAAGACGTTTCTGTACTTATTCTTCTCTCGGAAGCCAAAGTGGGAGAAGAATATTCACACACAGCATTTATTCAAAACATAGAAGTGGAACTCTTCTAAACTAAAATAACCTTAAGTATGCAGGATAAAGAGAGGGAATCGACATACAAGGAGTATCTGCAAGTTCTTAAGGAATGCTCACCCTACGATTTTAGCGAATATTCCGATAATTCTATCGACCGACGTATTCAAAAGGTGATGCAGGACTATAATTTGGATATGGGGGGACTGATTCATAAAACAAAAACAAACCCCCAGTTTGTCGAACAAGTCGTTGAAGCTATAACGGTAAATACCACAGAACTATTCCGTGATCCGGAGGTGTGGAATTACCTGCGCGTAAAGCTCCTGCCCGGGTTTAAAAACAGACCCAAGATAAATATATGGCACGCAGGATGCTCAAGCGGTCAGGAGGTATATTCCTTGATGGTGCTGCTTGATCATCTCAATCTTTTGGACAGATGTGAGATTTTTGCTACTGATATAAGCAAAAAAGCCCTGGAAAGTGCAAAAACCGGACAGTACAGATATAGCTATAACTACGGGAAATATCTTGAGAATTTCAAAGCTTCATTTGATGAGGATAAGGCGCCTGATTTTGACAAATATTTTAAGGCCGATGAGGCAAATGATACAATCTCTGTAAATCCTGACTTCCTTAAGAAGGTAAAGTTTGTGAAGCATGACCTGGTTAAGGGAGAACTCCCTTTTTATAATCGTGTTGACTTATTATTCTGCCGAAATGTGCTGATATATTTCAACTCCAATTTACAGGCGAAAATTGTTCAGAGGCTGCACGACCGCCTCTTCCCGGGTGGCTCGCTTATTTTAGGCTCCCACGAAACTATTTCCGGGTTTTTAAATACTAAATTTACAAAGAAGGGTCCTGTTTACACACGATCGGATGCCTTCCATTTTAAATATTAATAGAAGCTGAAGTGGATTTGGGAATTAACGATATAAAAGAAATTACATCAGCCATGTCAGAGTATCCTGACATGGACTATTCTAATTATTCTATGTCGTTCCTGAAAAGAAGATTATCTTACGCTTTTGCCCTGCTTAACCTTCGGCGTGTGAATCAGCTTCCCGAAAGGCTGAAAGACCCGAACTTCAGAGATAAGTTGATATCAAACCTTTCGGTGGATGCAACTGAAATGTTCCGCGACCCGGCAGTCTGGAGGCTAATACGCGACAAGGTGTTAAGCGATATGCCTAAAGAGTCTGAAAAAATTTGGTTCCCGGCAGAAGCAAATGGAGCAGAAGTTTTTTCATTATCCATAATTTTGCACGAGAGCGGTTTAACAGATAATTACAAACTTATATGCCAATCGCCCTCTATTATTCGCTGTAACAGTATTAATGATGGTGCCATTAGCGCCGGGAATAACGAAATAAACCAAACCAACTATAAGCGCCTGGAAAATCAAAACGCTTACAACAGCTATTTTGAAACAGCAGATGGGCAAATCAATCTTTTACCTTATTATAGGCGAAATATTGAATGCCTCAATGAATGCTTCCTGTCCAAACCCTTAGCCGAAAACTCTGCTGCCCTTATTATGTTCAGGAATATATCCCTATATTACAACCATAAGCTAACTAAAACGGCATTCCGCCTGCTGACTAAAGCTCTTGTTAAGGGAGGCTATCTGGTAATTGGAATAAAAGAAAGACTGCCCGAAGATTTGATAGATGAGTTTGAAGTAATTGATGCTAATGAAAATATATATAGAAAAACGGCAACTATAAACAGTAGAAACCATGCATGATGCTGACTTTAAAATAGTAGTTATTGGAGGGTCGGCCGGTAGTTTCTCTGTTGTGTCGAATATTCTGGCCGCTATCAATCCTGATTTTAAAATTCCGATAGTGCTTAGCCTGCATAGGTTGAAACACGTACGTTCGGGCCTGGTCGAAGGCCTGAGCCTTAAATCGCTTATCAAAGTGGTTGAACCCAACGACAAGGATAAGCTCATGCCAAATACTGTTTACCTGGCTCCAGCAAACTATCATCTGTTTATCGAACTAGACGGAACTGTTGCCCTTTCAACAGAAGAAGCCTTCAATCACAGCAGACCATCAATCGACTATACCCTATCATCGGCAGCATACGTGTATCGGGAAAAAACCTTAGGTATATTACTAACCGGTGCAAATAAAGATGGAGCCCAGGGTATTAAAGATATTGCAGATAAAAATGGTTATACCATAGTTCAGGATCCGCTTACAGCCGACATTGATACTATGCCAAAAGCGGCACTTAGGCTCTTCACCCCTAACGAAGTAATATCACCAAAACAGATTGTGCAATTTTTAAACTCACTGCCAATATGAAAACACCGAAAAATGAGTTTTGGAACGCGAAATACTCAACGCTAGTTTTCTCTCTGGCAGGATTTGGCTTTGCATGCAACCTTGCCAAAATGATATTGCTGCCGGCAAACACAAATGCTTTGGTCTTTTCTCTCGAAGCTTTGGCCATGCTTTTCTTTTTGGCATTGCTTTTTGTTGCTATAAATTGCCAAAAACAACATGAGGAATGGATAAAAGAAGGGAAGGAAACATCTGCCAAAAATATCAAAACTTTGATGGACGAAAATGAGGACTTGAAAAAACGCATCGCTGAATACGAACTTAAAGAAAATGAGGAAAAACGCTTTGCCTCATATCAGGAAAAAATGCTTAGAAAGATATTTTCCGACGGAAAATCTGCAACTGATAAAGAGCATTTCCTCCATTTGCTGGCCGAGAGTTTCGCGGCAGGTGCGGCAGTGCTTTATAAAGAAAGCGAACCCTCAGGTCAATTTATCGTAGAAGAAGTTTACGCCCTTCCCGAAGATTTTATTCCTCAGCCCTTTGTCTTAGGTGAAGGATTTCACGGACAAGCAGCTCAGGATTTGTCACCTATCGTGGTTAGCAGCATAGACGCTGATATGATTCCGGTGGCCAGCGGACTGGGAAATACATCCACAGGATGGTTGTACTGCCTGCCGGTGGTAAAAGAGGGACATTGTGTTTATCTGATAGAAATGGTGACCTTTAAGGAAGTGGAAATAGACAAAATGTGGAACGAAATATCAACCAGACTGGTAGATATGAAGATATTTTAGAAATGAGATTCACCAGGAAAATAGTAAGAACAAGGGCTCTTGTAAAGCTTTTTTCGCTACATGTACTTCATCCTCAATACAGGGTAATGATACTGCTGGCTGTAATGCTTCTGCTATTGTTATCGTGGTCTGGCTTTTTGGCTATTATTGACCGCCCCTTCTCATTTTTAAACATAATTCATATCCACAAATACTTCCCGGTAATCTTGCTTGATATACTGATTTTGGGGGCTCCTGCCTTTCTGGTCTATTCCCTTAACCAACTCAAGCGCAAAACAGAAGCGGCTAACAATAAGGCAAATGAGCTGCAAAATAGTATAGAAAATAACATCCTGCTGGCTAATGCTCTGAAAAACAATAATTGGGACAGCATAGAGTCAGACGGAGACCAACTCTCGGAAGTCCTGTTGGCAGTGGGCAACAACATCAGGGTAAGTAAAAAACGCGAAGAGGAACAAAAAAGAATTACCTACGGTAAGGAAATTATCTCTGATATTCTTCGGAATTCTCATAGCCTCGAAGACCTCTCTTTTTCGACAATAAGGGCTATTATTGAGTATATGAACGGAATTCAGGGAGCTTTCTACATACTTAATGATAAAAACATTCTCCAAAGAAGCGCGATGTATGCTTATGGCCGTCGCAGATTTGAGTATAATGAAATTAAAGTCGGAAAAGGACTTATTGGTGCTGCTGCCTACGAAAAAGAACTAATATACAGAACCGAAATACCCGATGACTACTGCAATATAACATCAGGACTGCTTGGCGAACAAAAACCCAAAAGCCTGATCATTATACCTCTGTTGCAGGAAGAAGAATTACAGGGTGTATGCGAGGTAGCCTTTGTCCAGGCTAGCGTGCCGGGTTATATGCTTCAATTTGCCAACGAAATAAGCTCAATTATCGGTCAAACTATATATAATGTAAAGATTACCACCAAAACTGAGCAACTTCTGGCCGAATCGCAACAAATGACCGCTGCACTCCGGAGCAACGAAGAGCAACTGCGCAAAAACGCACTTGAAATGGTCGCCGCTCAAGAGGAACTGGAACGCTCCAACAAAATGCTTGAATCGCAGATTCAGGAAGTGGCCAACTCTCAAAAACGCCTGGAAGCTCTTCTCACAAATGCTTCTGAATTTATTTCCATATACAACGAAGATCAGGAGTTGCTGTTTGAAAGTCCATCGGTAGTACGTATTCTGGGATATAACAAGGAGGATAAAATTAGTGGCATGGACCCCGATATTTTGACTCCTCGCGGCCTAAAAACTATTAATGCCTTATTCCAATACCTTCTTGAGACTCCCGGAGGAGAGCAAACTGCCCAATATACCTATCTGCGTAAAAACGGAGAAAAACTATTTCTTGAAACCAAAGGTAAAAACCTGCTTCATGACCCTGCAATTCGCGGCATAATATTTAACACTCAAGATATTACAGAACGCAAACGAGCCGAAAAAGAAGAACGTATGAAAAGCCGGATGCAGAGTTTGTCCGAAAATTCGCCCGACATTATTATACGTATCAACATGCTTGGCAAGCTTATGTATGTTAACCCTGCCGTGGCCCGTTTTGTTGACGTTCATCCTCAGGAACTCGTTAAGAAGCGTATCAGCGAACTCGAAATTGATGAGCGCTTTATTGAATTTGCCGAAAACAGCCTGACAACTATTCGTGAACACCAGGAGAAAACTATTACTGAGGTAACTCTTGATACCAAAGACGGTGAACGAATAATGGAAATTAAGTCAATACCTGAGCTCAATGAAGAAGGTGAATTGGAAACCATCCTCTTTGTCGCTCACGATATGACCGAGTTCAAAATGATTGAACAGGATATTAAAGAGAAAAATAAAAAAATATCAGACAGTATTAACTATGCCCAAAGAATTCAAACCTCAATACTGCCCCAAACAAAACATATTCAGGAATATTTCCCGCGCTCCTTTATTTTTTATAGACCTAAGGATGTGGTTAGCGGAGATTTTCCATGGTTTTTTCAAAAAGAAGGTATATCTTACATTGCTGCTGTCGATTGCACCGGTCACGGAGTGCCAGGGGCTTTGATTAGTTTTATAGGTTACTTCCTGCTCAATAATATTGTTAATGAACATACTGAATATACCGCGGCGCAAGTTTTGGACGAACTGCATATTCAAGTGAGAAGTACCTTGAAACAAGACCAGGAAGGAGCCCTCGGACGCGACGGTATGGATCTGGCATTTTGCATCATTGACAAAGAAAAGAAAACATTAGAATTTTCAGGCGCACACCGACCCCTGTTCTTGCTGCGAAATGGCGAACTTAGTGAATATAACGGCAGCCGTAAAGCAATAGGAGGAATACCATTAGCCAAAAAAATTGAGAAAGATTTTGAAAATCATCTGATAGAATATCAAACGGGAGACCAAATATTCATTTTTAGTGACGGTCTGCCCGACCAGATTGGAGGACCGGATCGAAAAAAATTCCAGGCCAAACAAATAAGAGAAATTTTGACCGAGAAGCCCGGAACGAGTATGGCCCAGTTTTCTCGACGCTTTTCTCAACAGTTTTATGATTGGATGGGCGATGAAAAACAAGTTGATGATGTTTTATTGATAGGAATTGAATTGTAAGTATATTTACGCATTTTTTGGACACTTTGAATTAAATTTAAGATGGAAAAAGAAAAACAAGGATTTCTGGATTTTGCCTACCAACTGTACAAAACCATGAAAACCAACGAAATTAGCCTGGTATATGAAGGCGAGGTAACGCAGGAAATTACCAAGACCTTTACCTCTCTTACAGAAAAGAGCCTCTCTAAAAACGCTGAATCTAACACAGTGCAGAAAAAGGTTTTTAATGTAATGGTAGAATGTCTGCAAAACATTAGCAAACACGCCGATTCGTTGACCGACGAAGATGAAGAAAGACGTGGTATTGTTATGGTTAGCAAAGGTGACGACTCTTATAATATTATTACAGGTAATATTATCAAGAACGAGAGAGTTCAAAGCCTTAAGGACAGCCTTGAGCATATTAACAGCCTCGACAAGGCAGGACTTTCCACTTTGTTCAAACAACAGATTAAGGAATCTACTTTCTCTGATAAGGGTGGAGCAGGACTCGGTCTGATTGACATAGCTAAGAAAACAGGGAGTAAATTAATCTATCAGTTTAAAGAACTCAATGACCAGGTTTCATTCTTTATTCTAACATCAACTATTAAAAGAAACTGAAAAACAGATATTATGGAAGTTATTAACATCAAGGGCACAGACGATACCCCAAATGTAATTTTGGATAAGGCGAGCGGGCAGTTTGAGTTATCAGGACGTTCCCTTCCTGAGGACGTTAACCAGTTTTATGAAAGCATTCTCGACTGGATAGACGCCTATGCTGCTGATCCTCTCGATAGAACTGAATTTAATTTTAAACTTGAATACTTTAATACCGCCTCATCTAAAATAATTCTTGACATACTTCTTAAATTTGAGGAGATTGTCGAAAAAGGTAAAGAAGTGATTATTAAGTGGCACTATCACGAAGATGAAGAGGATATGCTGGAAGCAGGGGAAGAGTATTCGGATATAGTCGAAATACCTTTCGACTACATTGTTTATACCGACTAAGACCTTAGTCCATATTAATTTTTGATTATCCTAACGAATGAGTGAAGAAATTCTAAAAGCACTGATGCAACTGTTTGGACTATTAACCAAACAGGATGGAGGTGTGGAATCTAATGAGACTGAATATGTCCGGAATTTTCTCAAACAGCAACTTAATACTGAGGCTGTTGAGGAATATTTTGCACTATTCCAAAAACATTCGCTGGGCGACGCTAAAGAGGAAGGTGAAGATGCCGGTAAGGTCCGCCTTACCTCTATGAAGGACTCGGTGAGAATCCTTGGAATATGCAAAAAAATTAATAAACAACTCAACCGCGAACAAAAAGTAGTAGTTCTGGTGCGTATCTACGAGTTGATTAGCACCGACATGAAGTTGACTGAGCAGCGAATGGCAATAATTGAAACCGTTGCACAGGTATTTAAACTTCCGAAAAACGAAATATCAGCAATCGAAAATTTTGTCCTCTACAGTAATGACTTAGAGAAGCAGAATCATGCTGATATTATGCTGATTAACAATGACCAATATCAAGGCAGGGAATTTAAACATATACAAACCTCCGGCCTCGACGGCTCAATTACTATTTTAAGGGTAAAAAGCGCTGAACTCTATTTCATGCGCTATTCGGGCGAACAAGAGCTTTTCCTTAACGGAATGACAGTTGACCGACGTATCTATATTTTCCCTAAAGGCAGCTTTATCAGAATACCAAAAGGAAAACCTATATACTACACCGATGTGGTGGGGCACTTCCTTACCGACGCCGATTCACCCAAAATAAGCTACCAGGTTAAAGACGTTCTTTTCAAATTTAAAAACGGAACTGTCGGTCTGCGTGATATTAATATTAATGAAGAACAGGGCAGGCTTATTGGTATTATGGGAGCCTCTGGTGCAGGTAAAACTACTTTGCTTAACGTGCTTTCGGGAACCGAAAGCCCCACCGAAGGTGAGGTACTTATCAACGGCTACAATCTACATACCCAAAAGGAAAGCATTGAAGGAGTTATAGGGCTTATTCCACAGGACGACCTGCTGATTGAAGAACTTACGGTTTTCGAAAATTTATATTATAATGCCAAGCTTTGCTTTAAAGATAAAAGCGAAGAAGAAATCGTTGCTTTGGTAGATGAGACCCTTCAAAACCTTGGCCTCTACGAGCGCAAAGATTTGAAGGTGGGCTCGCCGCTCAATAAAATGATTAGCGGTGGACAAAGAAAAAGACTCAATATTGCCCTTGAGCTAATCCGTGAACCGGCTATACTTTTTGTGGATGAACCAACTTCAGGCCTTTCTTCCCGCGACTCGGAAAATGTAATGAACCTCTTAAGAGAGCTCGCCCTAAAGGGCAAGCTCATATTTGTGGTTATTCACCAACCCTCTTCCGACATCTATAAGATGTTCGATAAAATGTACATACTTGATACCGGAGGCTATCCCGTATATTATGGCAACCCCGGCGAATCACTGATATATTTTAAGCAGCTTGACTCACAGATTAACAGCGATCAGGGGGAATGTCCTACCTGCGGGAATCTAAATCCCGAGCAAATTTTCAATATCATTGATGCAAGCGTAATTGATGAGTACGGCAACTATACAAATAAGCGAAAGGTGTCGCCCGAAGAGTGGCATGAGCATTATTGCAAGGAAATAGCCATTCCTGAAGTTGCTACAGTCAAAACAAAACCACCCAAGAGCCTTAATATCCCATCATGGTTCAACCAGTTTAGAATCTATACCCTGCGTGACTTTTATTCAAAAATAAGCAATACCCAATATATAGTTTTGAACTTGCTTGAAGTACCCGCTTTAGGTATGATTCTGGCTTACCTCATCAAATATATAGCCGATCCAACTTCGGATATCTATATCTACCGTGAAAATGAGAATATGCCCTTCTACATTTTTATGGGTATCATTATTGCCCTGTTCTTTGGGCTTATAGTAAGTGCCGAAGAAATTTTTAAAGATGCCAAAATCCTGAAAAGAGAGTCGTTTTTGAAACTTAGTCGCTCAAGTTACCTGGCATCTAAAGTGTTAATTCTGTTTTCTATTTCGGCAATACAAATGCTTCTTTTTGTGCTGGTTGCCAACTCCATCCTTGGTATTAAAAATCTCTATTTTGAATACTGGATAGCATTGTTTTCTATTTCTGCCTTTGCTAATATTCTGGGATTGATTCTATCAGCTTCCTTCAACTCAATTGTAACGATATATATCCTTATACCCGTGGTTATGATTCCGCAAATGGTCCTTGGCGGAGCTATGTTTACTTTCGATAAACTTAATAAGAACTTCACTAGCGTTGATGTTGTCCCTACAATTGCTGAGTTTATGCCCTCACGCTGGATTTATGAAGGCTTAATTGTAGAAATGTATAAGAATAATAACTACAATAAGGCCTTTTTCGATATCGAACAGGCCGAAAGTAGTGCAGATTTTAAGCAAGTGCACTATTTGCCTGAACTACAAGAAATCCTACATGATTGTTATACCTATGCTCTTAAACCCGAAAATGACAAAACTGATAAGGAATATGTCAATAATCTCGAACTCATACGCAATGAGTTTACTAAGGAGATGAGACGTGTGCCGGACATTAAATTTGAACATCTGGCTGAATTAAGTCCTGAAAACTTTGACGCACAAGCTAGAGATAAAGCCTCTGAATACATTAATCAGCTCTATGATCATTACAGAAAAATGTTCTACCAGGCCAATTCTCTTAAAGACAGATTTTTTAACCTCAAATTAAGTGAAGATGCCGCGCTTTTTAACCGTATAAAAGATGACTATTACAACGAAAGCGTTTCCTCTATCGTTCGCCGTGAATTCGGTAAAAACAAGATAGTAAGGCAGGGTAATGAGCTGGTTCAACTGTTTGAACCTATTTACCAGCTCCCTGAACCCGAGAAATGGTATTCCTTCCGTACTCACTTTTTTGCTCCCGTCAAGCATTTTGCTGGCACTGTTTTTGAAACACTATGGTTTAATATTGTAATGGTTTGGCTGATCACTATTATGTGCTATGCTGTTCTGTATTTCGACCTTCTAAAAAAATCCTTAACCTGGCTTGGCTCAATTAAATTGCGCAAAAAGAAACCTTTACGAGTATAAAAAGTATAAACGAGACAAGTAAATAATAACAAAATTCATTAATTTAAGATAATTATGTATAAGAATTTTATTTTTTCCCTGCTTATAATTGCCTCAGTTCAATTGTTTACCGGATGCTCCGGCTGCAGTGACAATAAAAAATCTTCTTCAGGAGACGCTTTAACTCTCCCTGATTCATTGATTACAGACGCTCCTCTAAAGCTATCTGAAGAAATTATGAATGAGGTAATTGGTAATATTTCCTCCCCGGTTGAAATGGCCGGCCTTTTCAAAAGTTCAGGTGTTGAGTTTACTCAAAGAATCTTGAATAATCCCGACAATGTTTCAAATTATGTGACTAGCTATAAAAGAGCTCTAAACCTTGGAGTTTATAGTGCCGACCTGGGTTACATAAATACTTTCGACAAAAACAACGTTGTGGTATCCTATTTGCTTGCTGTTAAGAACCTGGCTGATGGTATAAGAGTCGGTCAATTTTTCGACTTCAACCAGCTGAGCCGTTTGGCATCAAGCTCAGCCAACCTTGACTCACTTATGGAACTGTCGGTAACAAGTTTCAACAAAATGGATTCTTACCTACGCGAGCAAAATAGAAGTAATGTAAGTAGCCTAATTGTTACAGGAGCATGGATTGAAGGTCTATATCTATCATCAGCAATAGTACGCGAATCAGGTGATGAACAACTTTCAAACAGAATTGCAGAACAGAAAAATGTTATCAATATTCTTGAAATCATCCTTAGTAATTATGTGTCAGAACCCAACTTCGCCGATTTGGTGGCCGATGTGGAGGAATTAAAAAAGGCTTATGCTCCAATTAAAATAACAACTGAGCTTGGTGAACCTCAAAGGATAGAAAAGGATGGAAGTTTAATTTTTATTCAGGCTGAAATCAGCACAGTTCATTATACTAAGGAAGACTTAAACAATATAATGAACGTTATAGAAAAAATTAGAAACAAAATAGTTGCTTAATAAATCAAGATAAATTCACGAAAATATGAAAAAGTTACTATTTATAATCACTATATCACTGCTGTTTTTTCAGCCGGCTTTGTATGCACAATGTGGCGAAGCCCTCAAAAAAACTGCACTTCAGGAGATGGGAGATGCACAATATATTAAAGACTTTTCAATTCTTTTGGAAAAGTCACCTACTGAGGCTAAAACCGGGATGATTAGATTTAATGTATTGCTTAATAGTCGCAATCATTACAAATTTAACGTTGTTAACGGTTCTATGAATGCCGATGACATTGTGATGCAACTCTACGATAAGGACGAACTCCTTAGCAGTAACCTTGATAGCGGCAAAAAGTATAAGAGTTTTGAATTTATTTGCCGCGCAACCAAAGTTTATCAGCTGGTTTTCTCTTTTACCGGAGGACAAGAAGGCTGTGCAGAAGCTGTATTGTCCTTAGTTAAACAATACAGCGAAGGCCAGATGGGATTATAAAACAGGATGATATAATAGAGCTTGACAAGGGGTCTGAAATAATTAACATTTCAGACCCCTTGTGCTTTATACAAATAAATCCTTTATAATGCCGTCAACTACAAACCACGACTTAGCATTACATTTTAAGAATTTATTTTCATTATACAAATTACCCGCTTGAAGCCACTTTTTGGAGGCCGCAACTACTTTGCTATACATTTGCTTATCCAGGGCTTCTATTGCCTCTAAATTGACGCCTCCTGCTGTTCTAAGCCCAAGCATTATCAATTCATTTACTCTATCGCTTATATCCAAAACCTCCTTTTCTACAATCTTTTCCCTGTCAGATTTAAGGTAAAGATTTAGGTCGGCCTTATTCCATTGCCTGTAACTGCTGTAATAGGAGTGACTTCCGGGTCCAAAACCAATATAGGGACTACCGTCCCAATACGATGAATTATGCCTGGAACGAAACCCCGGCTTACAAAAATTGGAAACTTCATAATGTTCAAAACCCTCCTTAGCCGCAAACTCACGTAAAAGCTCATATTGATTCAAACTTTCACTATCTGTTATCTCACGATAAACACCTCTTTTCAATAAACGATCAAAGGGAGTTCCCTCTTCAAAAGTAAGATGATATGCTGATAAATGATTTATAGGCAGAGTTTTAACAATTTCAAGGTTCTCACCAAAAGCAGCTGTATTGCTCCATGGCAATCCATAAATCAAATCCATTCCTATATTTCTGAATCCTCCACTATAAGCATCCTTAATTGCTTGCAAGGCCTGAGCCGAACTATGACGACGACCCATCTCCTGAAGATCCTTTTCATGAAAACTCTGAATCCCTATGCTTATCCGATTAAAACCGCTTTCAAGCAGCTTGTCAATATAATCTTTAGTTAAATCGTCAGGATTACATTCGATTGTAATCTCTATATTCTCAGAAAAAATATATGAGTCCCTTAATAGCGAAAATATTTCATCAAAATGACTGGATTTAAGAAGTGAGGGCGTTCCTCCTCCAAAGTACAGGGTTGTAATCTTTTCCTGAAAAAGTAATGAATAATGCTTAATTTCACTCTTTAGAGCAACTAAAAAAGGTTCAAGCTTGTCGAGCTTCGTTGTCTTGTAAAAATCACAATAACCACATCGCGAAAAACAAAAAGGTATGTGTATATAAATTCCGGCCATAAATTTTTATTAAAAAATGTTCCACGTGAAACATTCAAAAACAGCAAGTTAGCTGAGTTTATTAACAGTTTATAAACAAGCTATCCCCTACTTATTAACAAATAATCTATATTTCTGTTGAAACATAGCGACTAAGCAAGCTGTTAATAAGTTATTTTTGTGAAAAGTATAAAAAGAATAATGATTATGCGTTCAAAAATATTTCAATACAAGTTCTCTATAATTTTATGCATAGCAGTCTTATTTTTAAGTCTGATGAATAGTTCGGATGTGCCCGGCACTAATTTATGGAACTTTGAGGGTCTGGATAAAATTGTTCATATTCTTATGTACCTCTCACTTACAAGCACTGTATTTTTAGAAAAAAATAAAACATCTCAAGGAGTGTCTAAAAATATACTGTCTAAAAATAATCTTATACCTCTAATTCTCATTGTACTTATGGGAGGAACTATAGAACTTATTCAACCGATAGTAGCAAACAGAAGCTGCGAAATAACGGATTTTTTAGCTAATATAAGCGGAATAATCTTAGGCTTTTTTCTTCACTTCCCTATTCTGAATATTCTAAAGAGATAAAAAATCAGGAGTCCTGTTTTCGTAAGTATCAATGATTTTTCCAAAAGTCTCATTCTTGAAAAAATATTCAAGCTCCTTCCTTAAATCTGAATAATGGTCATGAACAGGACATTTCTTCTGATCTTTATCGTGACTTATGCAAGGCCGCGTGCCAATTATGCAGTGCTCAAACATATTAGGACCATCTATAATCCCTATAACATCAAAAAGAGTTACCTGATAAGGGTCTTTCTTAAAAATAAAACCCCCTTGAGGCCCCTTTATACTTCCTAAAATTCCTTTGTGAACAAAAATCTGCAAGATTTTACTCAAAAATTGCATCGGAACATCTAAATTTCCGGCTATTGTCCTAACATTTACATAAGAACCCGACTTGCTGTTAATGCCAATATAAATTATTGAGCGTAATGCATATTTACAGGTATTTGAAAGCATAGCGAAATTTTTACAATTACTTTCTTAGCTACATCTGATTTTATTTATTCTTGCAACATGTCTTCCTCCGTCAAATGGGGTCGAAAGAAAAATATCAACAATTTCTTTTGCCTCATCTTCTGATATAAATCTGCCCGGTAAGGTACAAATATTGGCATCATTGTGAGCCCTTGCTAGACGTGCAATTTCCGGTATCCAACACAAAGCTGCCCTTATTCCCTCGTGTTTATTGACAGTCATATTAATACCGTTTCCACTTCCACAAATTGTAAAGCCAAATATAAACTCATCATTTTCAACAGCTGTGGCTAATGGATGAGCATAATCAGCATAATCTACACTCGCGTTAGAATTTGTACCAAAATCTCTTACTTCATATCCCTTTGAAGCTATATAAACTTTTAAAGCCTCTTTCAACTCAAAACCTGCATGATCAGAGCCTATTGCAATTTTTTTATCTTTCATTCAAATAGTATTTTAACTAAAACTTTTAGCACAAATTTGTGTTTTTAAATAAATTAAATTCAAAGATAGTGTAAATAATGATTGAAAACATCCACTTTTAATAAGTCTGTTGATAACATAGTAGCAAAATTGAATAAGCATTGATAAAAAACTCTTGATAATATCAAATAATTATACTAAACAATATTGATGTCCAAAAAAACAAAGGATAGAGGCTATTTGTTGTCCCTATTTATAAACATAGTTAATAGGAGTTTTTAGTATTATAAAGACATTTATTTTTTAACTTTGCAGCTTATCAACGGTATGTTGATTACTATTTTTTAACTTGATTTTTAATGCTTTATCTTTAAAATAGTCTGTTAATAACATTCGTAAAAAAACTGTTTCTTGAAGTTACAATAGATTCAACAATTACTTTTAAACACTATTAACAGGATAATATCATTATCATTAATTTTTAAAAAATATTATATGAATAATAATAGTGAGTGGATAACTGCCGGATATTCGACTGAGGCAGTTTCCAATAAAGTTGATTTAGTCAGTGAAATATCACGACTTAAAAGGGAGAAGAATGCTATTATTATGGCCCATTACTACCAGGTTAAGGAAATTCAGGATATTGCCGATTTCGTCGGCGATAGCTTGGCCCTGGCGCAACAAGCTGCCAAAACTAAAGCAGATATTATTCTTCTGGCCGGTGTATATTTTATGGGAGAAACAGCTAAGATTCTTTCGCCCGATAAAAAGGTCTTAGTCCCTGATTTGAATGCGGGTTGTTCTTTAGCTGATAGTTGTCCTGCCGATGAATTTAAAAAGTTCAAAGAGCTTTATCCCGATCATGTGGTGGTAACCTATGTTAATACCACAGCTGCCGTTAAGGCTCTTTCAGATATTGTGGTTACGAGCACTAATGCTGTTGGGGTAATTAATTCTATACCTAAGGATAAAGCTATATTATTTGGTCCGGATAAAAATCTTGGTAACTATTTACAGGGATTAAGCGGCAGGGAAATGGTTTTATGGGATGGAGCCTGCCATGTGCATGAGAAATTTTCTATTGAAAAAATTGTCCAACTGAAGAAGGATAATCCTGATGCTAAAATTATTGCCCATCCCGAATGTAAAAAGCCTTTGTTAATTCTAGCTGATTTTGTAGGCAGTACCGCGGCTTTATTGAAATATACAATAGAAAATGAGGCCAACAAGTTTATCGTTGCTACTGAAGCTGGTATATTGCATCAAATGCAAAAGTCTTCTCCTTCGAAAATGTTTATTCCGGCGCCTCCATCTGATTCAACTTGTGGATGTAATGATTGTGAATTTATGAAGTTAAATAGTTTAAAAAAGGTATATTTGGCATTGAAAAATGAATTTCCGGAAGTTCAGGTAGATGAAAAAGTAAGATTGGAAGCAGTTAAACCTATTGAAAGAATGTTGGATATATCTGCTAAACTAAAATTGTAATTTATTTAGGCTAAACCCATAATTTCTATATGAAAGGATTACAATTACTGTTGGTTGAGGATAACTTTTTAAATCAAAAACTTATTTTTCTTAATCTCAATCGCTTTGGTTTTATTATTGACGTGGCTAATAATGGAGCTGATGCTGTAGATAAAGTTAAGGAGAAAAGGTATGATTTAATTCTTATGGATTTGATGATGCCTGTGATGGATGGTTTTGAAGCTACTTTGGCTATCCGGGATATTGAAAAAAATAACGGCTTCCATACACCTATTGTTGGTCTTACAGCTAATAATTTTGATGCAGATAGAGAAAAATGTCTGAATATTGGAATGGATGAATATATGACTAAACCTTTTGATATTGAGGTTTTTAACGATATTTTGAGGAAGTTGAAGATTTATTAGTTTTTACTTCATTTATTATTACTTTTATGGATATACATAATCCTGAAAAGGAGAAGTTTCGGGATGCTGATATTGAACAACAACTCAGACCATTGTCCTTTAATGATTTTAAAGGACAATTTAAAATAGTAGAAAACCTGCACATTTTCGTGCAGGCGGCATTGATGCGTGAAGAGGCCTTAGATCATGTCTTATTACATGGACCTCCGGGTCTGGGCAAAACTACTCTTTCTAATATTATAGCAAATGAATTACATGTGGGTTTTAAACTCACAAGCGGTCCGGTATTGGATAAACCTGGTGATTTAGCTGGAATTCTTACAAGTTTGGAGCCTAATGATGTTCTTTTTATTGATGAGATACATCGCTTAAGTCCTATAGTGGAAGAATATCTTTATTCTGCTATGGAGGATTTTAGGATTGATATTATTATTGATAAGGGGCCTGGAGCAAAATCTATTCAGATTGAATTAAATCCCTTTACCCTTATTGGAGCAACTACTCGTAGTGGCTTATTAACTAGTCCTTTAAGAGCACGATTTGGTATTAATAGTCATCTTGAATACTACGATGTGGATACTTTAAGCGGTATTGTTGAAAGGTCCGCTGATATTTTATCCATTCTTATTGATAAAAAGGCTTCTTATGAAATTGCACGACGCAGTAGAGGCACGCCAAGAATAGCTAACTCTTTGCTTCGTAGAGTACGTGATTTTGCCATGGTTAAGGGTAGTGGTAGAGTGGATATGGATATTACCAGATATGCCTTAAAAGCGCTCAATATCGATGAATTTGGATTAGATGAAATGGATAGGAAAATATTGATGACTCTAATTGATAAATTTGAAGGAGGGCCTGTTGGTTTAAGCACTATCGCTACTGCTGTTGGGGAAGACACCGGAACGATTGAGGAAGTTTATGAGCCTTTTTTAATTATGGAAGGTTTTTTGAAACGTACTCCTAGAGGTCGTGTCGTTACGCGAAATGCGTATAATCATTTTGGTTTGAATCCCGGAGCACTTCAAAACACTTTATTCTAATCTGTATGAGTTTGAGTATTAAACGCCTAGCTGGGGAGACCGTCATTTATGGCGCTACTACCATGGTGGGTCGTCTGCTTAATTGGCTTCTAATGCCTTTTTATATCAGGGTAATCGCTCCGGAGGAATATGGTGCTATTATTAATATTTATAGTTTTATTTCTATTCTTCTGGTGGTTTTTACTTATGGAATGGAGACGGGATTTTTCCGCTTTTCAAGAGAAAAGAATAGTCAAGATGTTTACAAAACTACTCTTTCTATCCTGAGTATTAGCAGTTTACTTCTTATTGTTTTGTCTTTTTCTTTCGCCAATAAAATCAGTCTTTATTTTTATGATGGAAATTATTCTGTTTCTATCATTTTGGTAGGTGTTATTGTGGCTTTGGATTCCTTACTATCTATTCCTTTTGCTAAGCTTAGGCTCGATAACAGACCAATTAAATTCGGCGTTATTAAATTGATTAGCATTTTTTGCAATATTGCTTTTAATATTATTTTCCTCGTTGTTATTCCTTATTTGATTGATAAATTTAGCCTAGCTGAGGGCTTTGTTAGTGCGTACAATCAAGGAAATGGTGTTTTCTACGTTATACTTAGTAATCTTTTAAGTAGCCTGGTTAGCCTCTTTATTTTCATTCCGGATTTTATTCGGTTAAAAGGTAGCTTTAGCTCCTATATTCTTAAGAAAATGTTAAGATATTCATGGCCTGTTCTTGTTGTTGGAATAACTGGTATGATTACTCAAAATGCTGATAAAATATTAATACCTAAGTTGATAAAAGAAAATGGATTTGTGGAATTGGCAATTTACGGCGCTAACTTTAAAATTGGTGTATTGATGAGTCTTTTTACCCAGTCTTTTAGATTCGCTTTTGAACCTTACTTTTTTAATAACAGAGAAAAGGGTATTGATTCCTATGCTAAAGTAATGGAGTATTTCGTAGCTTTTGGATTATTTATTTTTCTTGGTATTACTGGATTTCAGGATCTTGTGAATATCCTTTTTACCAGTGAATATTTACGTGGAAACATTATTATCCCCTACGTTCTTGTTGCTATGCTCTTTTATGGCATCTATTTTAATCTTTCTGTTTGGTATAAACTTAGTGATAAAACGATTTTTGGTGCGATTTTTGGCGTTATGGGAATGATTGTGACTGTGGGTTTAGATTTTATTTTAATTCCAAAAATGGGGATAATGGGTGGGGCTATAGCTATGCTTTGCGGGTATTCGCTTATGATGATCTCTTCCTATTTGGTGGGGCAGAAGCATTATTATATTCCTTATAACTTAAAAGTGATTGGTTTATATTTTATTATCGCAGTCATGATATTTTATTTTAATGGGATTATTGTTGTCGAAAGTTTATTTTTAAAGTATTTAATTAAAGTATTTATCTTTCTTGCTTTTCCCTTATTTTTTGTTTTTTATAATCGTTTAAAATCAAAATATGCTTAGTATTAAGGTAATTAACAAAAGCAATAATCCTTTACCTGATTTTAGTACTTTAAATAGTGCAGGTGTTGATTTGCGTGCATTTACGGATACGACTATTGTTTTAAAACCACTGGAAAGAGTGCTTGTGCCTACCGGAATCTTTATGGAAATTCCTGAAGGATATGAGGTTCAAATTCGTCCTCGAAGTGGTTTGGCAATTAACCATGGAATAAGCGTTTTAAACTCACCGGGCACTATTGATGCTGATTACAGAGGAGAGATTAAAGTTATTCTTGTTAATCTATCTGATAAACCTTTTGAAATTACTAGTGGAGAAAGAATATGTCAAATGGTTTTGAAAAAATATGAGCGTTTTGTTTGGAAAGAAGTTAGTAGCTTGTCCAAAACAGAAAGAGGCGAGGGAGGATTTGGACATACAGGAAAGTTATAAATTATTGCCTATATTGTTTTGTTTTTTAATCGAATTTATAGTGAGCTTATTTTAATCTATTTTAGATGTCATACAAATTTTTCAGATTAGCTTTTTTGTCATTTTTTGCCTTATATATTTCTTACGGGTGTAGTAGTACTAAGAATGCTTATAACTTTGAGGATCTGTTATACAAAGATGGGCGTCCGCTTACAATCAGAGTTAAGGATGATAACGCAGATAGAAAATTTAATTTTTACTTTCTTGAAGCAAATCGTTTAAAAATGCTGGGTGATAAGGGAAATGCTTCTTTGTATTACACAGAAGCCATAAAAATTGATTCTACCTGCGCAACCTGTTATTTTGAAATAGCTAATTTGCTTATTCAGAATGAGGAGTATAAGAGTGCAACTGAATACTTGTTCAAAGCTGTGCAATATGATCCTGATAATGAATATTTTCTTTATCTTTTGAGCAAGCTTTATGCTAGTAATGGGAGTTATACTGAGGCACTGCTCTCAGCCAAATATCTTTCTGATAAATATCCCGAAAACATTGAATATCTGTATCATTTAGCTCATCTTCAAAGTCAAGTGGGAAATTTTGGCGGAGCGATTTTATCTCTTAATTTAATGGAATCTCTTATGGGAGTCAATGAGGTTATTTCCGTCGAGAAGCACGCTCTTTGGCTTGAATTAGGAGAAAAGAAATTGGCCGAAAGAGAACTTTTGGAATTAATAAAAAGCTACCCTCTTAATAGTGACTATTTAGTTTATTTAGGAGATTTCTATATTCAACAAGGGGATGGAGTCAGAGCTTTGGAAACATATAATAAAGTTCTAACTGAGTTTCCGGCTAATGGATTGGTTTATTTTAGCCTGGCTAATTATTATTATCAAAATAAAGATATTGAGGCTTTTAAAAGGAATCTTACTATTGCATTTTCTAACCCAAATATTGATTTAGAATCTAAGATTAAGAGAATTACTCCTTTTTTAATGAGCATGGAAGCCCAGGATAACCCGATTAAAATTTATGAGTTAGAAGAATTTTTCAATCTAATTGTGGCAACTCATCCTTATGAATCATCTATTCATGTCTTGCAAGGAAATTTTTTAAATCATATCAACAAGGATTCCTTAGCAATAAACTCCTATGAAACGGCTCTTTTAATTGATGAGCAACAACCGGAAGTGTGGCATGAGTATTTGCTCTTGTTATTTTCTATGGAACATAAGGAAAAGTTTTTTGCTGAAAGTGAAAAGGCTGTTAAACTCTATCCAGAAAACGGTATTTTCGCGTATATGGCGGGTTTTGCCAGTATGTTTGTGGAGAATAATTCAGAAGCAGTTTCTTACTTTAACAAATCCTTGAATCTTTCTAATGATAATAACGATTTTAAAAGTCAGATTTATGGGCTTTTGGGAGATCTTTATTTTGGAATGGAAGAAAAACAAAAATCCTTCGAATCTTATGATAAAAGTTTGGAACTTAAGAAGGACAATGTGGTGGTTTTGAATAATTATGCTTATTATTTGAGCCTTGAAGGTTTGGAATTGCAAAAGGCTGAACAGATGATTAGCAAGGTTATTGAATTTGAACCTACTAACCCTACTTACTTAGATACCTATGCTTGGGTTTTATTTAAACGAGGTAAATACTTGGAGGCCTTGTATATAATTGAACAAGCTATTTCTAATGGCGGAGATGAAATGGGAGCTGTTTTGGAGCATTATGGAGATATTCTTTATATGAACGGAAATCATGAAGGGGCCTTGAAGTATTGGAACCTTGCTTTAGAGTCAGAAGACGAGATTACCGATGTTTTAAAGAAAAAGATTGAAAAAAGGGAATATTTTGCTGAATAGCGATATGGATAAAATGACGATTTTTAAACATGTTGTTGCTTTTGTTACCGTAGTTTTGTTACTGTCATTGAGTTCGTGTAAAAGTTTTAATAAGGTTATTGGCGAATTTTCTAAGGTAGATCTTAGTGCTGATGAATTATTAGATTCTGTTGCTAAGAATTGTTTAGAGTATGATAATGTATATTTTAAAAGAGTTTTTGTCGAAATAGAACTGGATGGAAAGAAGCAATCATCCAGGGCTAATATTTTTATTCAAAAGGATTCATCTATCATCATATCTTTTATTCCTCTTATGGGAATAGAATTATATAGGGCTAAATTAAGTAAAGAAGGATTGATTATTTTGGATAGAATGAATCGCAATGTTATTCGAACTGATTATAAAGCTTTTTCCGATAGGTACTTAATTGATTTGGAATATTCTCAATTTGAAAGTCTGCTAACTAACAGGGTTTTTACCTATCCTCTTAATAATATTAAATTGTTAAACCGCTACAGCACTAGTTATAAAGACAGCATTTATTCTTTCTCCTCGTTTAATAAATCTGTTTCACGTGGAACACAAAGTTATCAAGAGATTAATATTATTCCCGGTATTTATAAACCATTAAATAATGTGATTAAGTTGCCGGAAAGAAATATTTCTTTTCAAGTGAATTATTCAGATTTTGTTGCTCTTAATAATAATTCATCTTTCCCTTTGTCCATTTCGATTCAGGGAGTTAGGGCTAAGGAATATATAAAGGTGAATTTTAGTTTTTCTTCAGTAGAAGTAAATAGCGAGCAATTTATTTCTTTTTCTATACCGCTTAGCTATGCAAATAAAACACTTTAAATACCTATTCAGCTGTTTTTTATGGCTAATTGTTTCTTTAGTTTCTGCGCAGGGGGTAAATGTTCTTAAAGCCGAGAAGGATGCTTTGCTTAAGGAAATTGAGGATTCCAAACGGACACTTAAACTTAAGCAGACTACAAAAGAAAGTACTCTGCAGCAAATTCAGTTGGTGGGACAGGAAGTGGCTGTTAGAGAAGATATTTTAAACTCTCTGGAAGCCCAGATTAGGGAGCTGGATAGGAGTATTGACGCAAATCAAACTAAAATTAATGTTTTAGAAAATGATATTGCAGTGTTAAAAGGAGATTATTCTAAACTGCTGCAAGACACCTACCTACGACGGAATTCTCTAAACGAACTTGCCTTTTTCATGAGCGCTGCTGATTTCAGTGAGGCATATCGTCGCTATCGTTTGTTGAAAGAATACTCGATTTATAGGCAAAAACAAGGCCAAATCCTTTCTGAAAGCCAGAATAGGCTAATCGCCCTGCAAAATGATATTAAACTTCAAAAGGAGGCCAAAGAAAGCAATTTGGCCGAAGTAGAGGCTGAAATTAGTAATCTTAGTCTGTCTCGCCAGGAAAAAGCAAAATTAGTTGCTTCCTTGCAAAACGAAGAGTCCTGGCTCTTAAAGCTTATTAGAGATAAGGAGAATGAAGCGAAGGGTTTGGAACAGAAGATTTTGGAGTATATACGTAGCTCCTCTGTAAGTGCATTGGGTAATGATTTTAGTAGTTTTGAGGGAAAACTTTTGTGGCCGGTTAGAAAGGGTTTTGTAATTAGTAATTTTGGAGAGCATGAACATCCGGTTTTGAAAAATGTTACTATTAAGAATAATGGTATTGATATTCAAAGCACCTTAGGTGATCAGGTTTTCGCTGTGCATAATGGAGAGGTTAGCAGGGTGGTAGGTATTCCGGGCTATAATACTACTGTGCTAGTTCGCCATGGTAAGTACCTTACTGTTTATGCTAATCTTAGAGAAGTGGATGTGAAACAGGGGCAAAAGATTTATGCTGGTGATAGTGTTGGCAGAATTTTTAAGGAGGAATCCGGCGGTAGTGTAGTTTTGCATTTTGAAATATGGCATGAAAATCAGAAATTAGATCCATCAAAATGGTTAAGTCCTTAATTTATTCTCATATAATGGAAACCCTTTTCTATTATTTGTGTATAAGGGAGTATCTGAAACTTGATTGAAGACCAGCAATCTTATTAATGTTTTAAATTTATATTCTTGTGAATAGGATGATTCTAAAGTCTGAGATACAAAATATCAATGTAGTCGAAAAATTAATCGACGAAATTTCTTCCCTCTATAATCTTCATTCTGATGTTTATGGGAAACTATTGTTGGCTGTTGTAGAGGGTGTTAATAATGCTATTGTTCATGGTAATAAGTTGGTGAAGGAAAAAGATGTGACGGTGGAGTATGATGTCAATGATAAAGAAATATTTTTTCAAATCAGTGATATGGGGGATGGATTCGATTACACCAATTTGCCTGATCCTACCAAGCCTGAGAATATTGAAAGAACTCACGGTAGAGGAATATTTTTAATGAACCACCTTGCTGATAAGCTCGAGTTTAATGAACCGGGTAATCAGGTTAAGATGCACTTTTATCTGACCTAAATGAAGGCTGAGGCTATTGAATTTTTCGTGGAATACGATAATATGCCTGAGCTTGATTTTCCTTTTGTTCGTAGTGCTATTATTGAAATAATTGAATATCATAATAAAAAATGTGGAGAAATTTCTCTTGTTTTTTGTGATGATGAATATATACTGGAGATTAATCGAAATTATCTTAAGCATGATTATTATACAGATATTATTACTTTCGATTATTCTTCTGTTCGTGTAATTTCCGGAGATCTTATCATTAGTGTGGATACTGTAATTAGTAATTCATTGCTTTTTGAGGTGGATTCAAAACTAGAGTTGCATCGTGTAATTTTTCATGGAGTTTTGCATCTTCTCGGATTTGATGATAAAAGTGAAGAAGAAGAAAGAAAAATGAGGAGTTTGGAAGATTATTGGCTGGAGCATTTTTCCTTATAGATTATATTCGTCTGATTGATTGACGTATAACCTTCAGACCCTTTTTTGCTAGCTTCTTTTACGTATCTAAGGACATAATCTTGAGAATATTCAATTCCTGGAGCCTTCCTTATGTTAAATATTATATTACTTTCCACTCATCTTTATTGCTTTTAATTTGTTTACTACTTTTGTCGTCTTAGTGCGTGTTTTTAATTAGCTACTTGCTAGCTTATATTTTTATTATATGAATTTTGATTTTGATATAGTGGTTGTTGGGGCAGGGCATGCAGGCTGTGAAGCTGCAGCGGCCTGTGGTAATATGCGAATGAAAACTCTTCTTATTACCATGGATATGAATAAGATGGCCCAGATGAGTTGTAATCCTGCTGTAGGCGGCATCGCTAAGGGACAGATTGTTAGAGAGATAGACGCTTTAGGTGGTCTTATGGGCGTAATTACTGATTCTTCTTCTATTCAGTTTAGAATGTTGAATCGAAGTAAAGGACCTGCTATGTGGAGCCCAAGGAGCCAATGCGACAGAATGGTTTTCTCAGCAAATTGGCGTGCCGCTCTTGAGGCTATTCCCTCTGTTAGTTTTTGGCAGGATACTGTTGTAGATATTATATTAGAGAATAACCAGCTTAAAGGTGTGGTTACTGCTTTGGGTCTTAGCATTAATTGCAAGAAATTAATCCTTACCACAGGAACCTTTATGAACGGTTTGATTCACATCGGTTCAAAGCAACAAAAAGGTGGACGTATTTCAGAACCGGCCTCTTACGGTATAACCGAAAAATTGGCGCAGGCAGGCTTCAAAACAGGGAGGATGAAAACCGGCACCCCGGTGCGTGTTGATTCTCGTAGTGTTGACTTTTCAAAACTTGGAGAGCAGAAGGGCGAAGATGGCTTCTATAAATTTAGTTACTTACCTATTTCTAATAAAAAACTTAAGCAAAGAAGCTGCTATATTACTTATACTAGTCCAGTTGTCCATGATATTATTAAATCTAAGCTTTCGGAAAGTCCTATGTATAATGGAACTATCCAAAGTCTTGGACCAAGATATTGCCCTAGTATTGAAACCAAGGTGGTTACCTTTGCTGACAAAGAGATGCATCAGCTGTATTTAGAACCTGAAGGAGAGAACACAATTGAATTCTACCTTAATGGCTTCAGTTCTTCTCTAGCTATGGAAACTCAATTTGAAGCTTTGAGACATGTTGAAGGACTGGAGCAGGCTGTCTTTTTTCGACCGGGATATGCTATTGAGTATGATTTTTTTGATCCCACCCAACTTAATGCTACCCTTGAAACAAAATTGATCTCAGGCTTGTATTTTGCAGGACAAATTAATGGCACTACCGGTTATGAGGAAGCAGCGGCTCAAGGATTGATGGCTGGTATTAATGCTTCATTATCCATAAATAATAAAAAAGAGTTTATTCTAAGACGGGATGAGGCTTATATCGGTGTTCTTATTGACGATCTTATTACCAAGGGCGTGGATGAGCCTTACAGAATGTTTACGAGTAGGGCTGAGTATAGAATATTACTTAGGCAGGATAATGCAGATATTAGGTTAACGCCCAGAGCTTATGAGCTGGGTTTAGCTTCAAAGGAGCGTTTTGATCTCTTACAAGAGAAGTTATACTTGCGCGATTCTCTTATTTCATTTTTAAAGAATTATAGCCTTAAAGGAGATGAAATTAATAGCTATCTCAAATCTGTTAATACTTCCTTACTTAATCAGGGCGTTAAACTTTTTGATATTATATCCAGGCCTCAAGTTCGTCTGATAGATGTTATTAGTGTTTTACCTAAACTTAAAGAGCATTGTAAGGCTATTCCTGAAGATAGAATTGAAGAAATTGTGGAGGCGGCCGAAATACTTATTAAGTATGATGGGTATATTAATAGGGAGAGACTAATAGCCGATAAGTTAAGACGACTTGAGAATATTAAAATCAAAGACCGCTTTCGTTATGAAGATATTCATACTATAAGTACGGAAGCGAGACAAAAATTGACCAGGATTAACCCTGAGACTATAGGTCAAGCTTCCCGAATTAGTGGAGTTTCCCCAAGTGATATTAACATTTTGTTAGTGCTTATGGGTAGATAATGTTTCACGTGGAACATTTGTACTGTGCTTTTAGTTTTATATTTTATTATTTTGTGGAAGTAATTTAATTGAAAAGGAAGTTTTCGGTTCTTTTTACTAGTTCCTTTAATATTTCATTTTAAGGTTTTGTTATGGATACCTTTAGTATTTCCGGAAGAATTGTAGATTTACACAATAGTACAATTTTCCCAGGGCAAGTAAATGTAAGAGATGGAATAATTGTTTCTATAAACAGGGTGGATAAGGTTGAAGACAGATTTATTCTGCCTGGCTTTGTAGATTCCCATGTGCATATTGAGAGTTCCATGCTAAGTCCATCTCGTTTTGCAGAGATGGTTGTTCCACGTGGAACAATTGCTGTTGTCAGCGACCCTCATGAAATTGCCAATGTTATGGGAGTGCCGGGAGTAGAGTTTATGATTTCAGATGGGAATACGGTTCCGCTTAAGTTCTTTTTTGGCGCGCCTTCTTCTGTTCCTGCCACAAGCTTTGAATCATCCGGGGCAGTGTTGGATAGTGAGGCCGTTAGGCTTTTGCTGCAAAGAGAGGATATTTGGTTTCTCTCAGAAGTAATGAACTATCCGGGCGTAATCCATAGCGATAAGGATGTTCTTAGGAAATTAGAATATGCTAATTCGCTGGCTAAGCCTATTGATGGACATGCCCCGGGACTTAGTGGAGCTGATCTTGAAAAATATGTTTCTCATAATATAACTACCGACCATGAATGTTCGAGCCTCGAAGAAGCCGAGATAAAGCTATCCAAAGGAATGAAAATTCAGATTAGAGAAGGTAGCGCAGCCAGAAATTTTCATGCTCTGCATTCTTTGTTTTTTAAGTATCCCAATCAACTTATGCTTTGTACGGATGATAGCCATCCTGATGAAATTCTCAATCAGGGACATATTGACAGAATCCTTCGGCTCGGAATTAGTAAGTATAATATTAACCTTTTCGACATTCTTCGTTCAGCCACAATTATTCCTGTCCAGCATTACAAACTTCCTGTTGGGCTACTTAGGGAAGGGGATCCTGCCGACTTTATCGTGGTCGATAACTTGGAAAACTTTTCTCTTTTAGAATCCTATATTGATGGAAAGAAAGTCTTTGATAGGACTAAGGGCAATCTTTTTACTGTGGAGCCGGGCCAGACAATTAATCGCTTTAGAGAGCAAGCTCTTGATGTAAATGAACTAAATCTTAGCATGCCTGAATCTAAAACCACAGTTAGGGTTATTGATGTTAGAGATGGAGAGTTGCTTAGCTCTCAATATTTGTGGAAGCCTGAACTTGGAGCGGGTGTTAGACTAGAAGGCTCTATTAAAGATGATATAATAAAATTAGTAGTACTAAGCCGTTATTCTAATAAGAAACCTGCTTTGGGTTTCGTTAAGAATTTGGGTATAAAAAGGGGCGCAATTGGAAGTAGCGTTGCTCACGATAGTCATAATTTGATTGTTGCCGGAGTGGATGATGAATCAATTGCTCTTGTTATAAATGAATTGATTAAAAGTGGCGGAGGAATTGCTGCCTATGATGGTGAAAACTTAGATCTTTTGCCCCTGGCTGTGGGTGGCTTGATGAGCAATGAACGAGGGGAATATGTAGCTGCTAAATATCAGGAGCTAAACCAACTTGCTAAAAATATGGGTTCTTCTTTAAAGGCTCCATTTATGACTCTTTCGTTTTTGTCGCTTTTAGTAATTCCTGAATTGAAATTAAGTGACAAAGGCCTCTTTGATGTGAATAAATTTGATTTTGTCCCGCTATTCGTTTAGATAGTATTATGAGCCAATCAATAAACCCTGAACTGGATTATTTAAGGAGCCTTGTCTCGGTTTTACCTTCTAATCCCGGAGTTTATCAATACTTTGATGAAAACGGTAAGATTATTTATGTAGGTAAAGCAAAAAACCTTAAACGAAGAGTGGCCTCTTATTTTAATCGTGTTCCGGAAAATGGAAAGACGCGGGTACTGGTCAAAAAGATTAGAGATATTCAACATATAGTTGTCAGCTCTGAGGAAGATGCCCTGCTCCTGGAAAACAATCTAATAAAGAAGTATCAACCACGATATAATGTCTTATTAAAGGATGATAAATCGTATCCATGGATTGTAATCCGTAACGAAGCCTTCCCAAGAGTTCATCAAACGCGTCAGTTGATTAAAGATGGAAGTTCATACTATGGGCCTTATACATCTGTTATGATGGTAAGAACTCTAATCGATTTGTTCAGACATTTGTATCCGCTTCGAACCTGCCGCCTTCAACTTACACCAGATAATATTGCAAAAGCTAAATTCAGGCGCTGCCTCGAGTTTCATATTGGAAACTGTAAGGCTCCCTGCGAAGGTCTTCAGACGGAACAAGAGTACCAGGAATATATTGAGGAGGTAAGGAATATCCTAAAAGGAAATATTAGCTCTGTGATAAAGTATTTGAAGGACAAAATGACTCAGTTGTCGGATGAATACAGATTTGAAGAGGCAGAAGATATTAAGAGGCGCTTAAAACTGCTTGCCGGTTTTCAGAGTAAATCTACTATTGTTAATCCGAAAGTAGATAATGTTGACACTTTTTCAATCTTAAGTGATGAAAAATCAGCCTATGTAAATTTTCTTAAAGTTCAGAATGGAGCAATTACCCAGGCACACACACTTGAAATTAAGAAGCGACTTGATGAATCTGACAGCGAGTTATTATCTATGGCCATTGCTGATATTAGGGAGAGGTTCCATAGTAATTCAACGGAAATAATTGTTCCCTTTTCCCCCGAAATTCGCTTCAAAGGAGTCGAATATACTATCCCTCAAATTGGAGACAAGAAGAAGTTGCTCGAACTATCAGAGAGAAATGTGAAATTATATAGACTTGAGAAACTTAAACAAGAAGCTAATGTTACCAAGACTCCTCCTCATATTCGAGTCCTTGAAACCCTGCAGAAGGACTTAAGGCTTAAAAAACTTCCTGTCCATATAGAGTGTTTCGACAATTCTAATATCCAGGGGGCTTTCCCTGTTGCGGCCTGTGTTGTTTTTAAAAATGCTAAACCTGCTAAGCGGGATTATAGGCATTTTAATATTAAGACTGTGGTAGGACCGGATGATTTTGCCTCTATGGAGGAGATCGTATATCGACGCTATAAAAGAGTTATGGAGGAAGGGAATCCCTTACCTCAACTAGTAATTATTGATGGTGGGAAAGGGCAATTGGGCGCTGCGATGAATTCTATTAGAGCCTTAGGCCTGGAAGAAAAGATTACTTTAATCGGAATAGCAAAGCGTCTGGAAGAAATATTCTATCCCGGAGACCCTGTACCTTTGTATCTTGACAAGAATAGCTCGTCGCTCAAAATTATTCAACACTTGCGTAATGAGGCTCATCGCTTCGGTATTACTTTTCATAGAAACCAAAGAAGTAAAGGAGCGCTTAGTTCTGAACTAGATTCTATTTCCGGAATAGGGGAGAAGAGCATTGAAGCATTAATCAAAAGGTTTAAGTCCGTGTCAGGGATAAAAGAGGCCTCTTTTGATGAGCTGAAAGATATTGTAGGACTTGCCAAAGCGAAACTTTTAAAAGCTTACTTTTCAAAAGAAGAGAGTGCTTAGTTCTGCTGCGGATATTCCAAGCTTAGCTTCAATTGCCTTCAAGCTGCGCTCTATTTCGTCGCGTTCATGAGCAAGTCCTGTTAGCAAGGCTATAATCTGCTCAGAGATACTTTTATCCGGATAGTTGTCTTTTATCGAAAACTCCACGATTTTGCCCTTCTCAATTTTCATCTCTACTAAGATAGTAAAGCCTGAAAGGACACTTCTTTTTTTGAAGATGTAAGGCGGACCGTAACGATAGTTCCATTCGGGTGTATCAAACTTTGTCTTTTGGATTTCTATTATCTGAGCCTCCTCCTCCGGGCTGAACTGGTAAGGAATAATTGCGCTATCGTTTTTATTGATAGAATCAACTAAATCCTTCAAGAACTCATCAGCTGATTTATCTGATTTAAGAAGTCCTTTTATATTGATGACTTCACTTTTTACCGATTTTACTGCTTTATCCCGAAACCTTGTCGGATCATTTCGCAAACAGGCTGTTAATGCCGTGATGTCTGAATCATAGAGTATTGTACCATGATGCATAACTCTTTGCTTAAACACATGGCAGGCATTTCCCGATATCTTTTTATAATTAAGCAGTAAATCATTTCTTTCGCCATGTTTAACCTTAAGACCCCACTGATTTAAAACTTCAACTATCGGTGCAGTTGCTTTCTTGAAATTTACTAAATCACCGGCTTTGCCGTTTTTAATAAAGCAGAAATTAATATTGCCAAAGTCGTGGTAAACTGTTCCGCCTCCAGATAAGCGCCGAAAAAGGGAAATTTTGTTTGCTTGCAGGTAATTCAGGTTAATTTCTGAAAGGGCATTTTGATGCTTTCCTATTATAACAGAGGGTCTGTTTATATAGTAAAAATGATAGTCTTCTACCTTTGACCTGAGAAGATATTCTTCGGCTGCCAGATTGTATGCCGGTTCATTACTGCTGCTGACTATTGATAGTATTTCTGCCATCTTCTAAATGGGGAATTATTCGATATTTATAGTAAGTTATAATTTGACGATGAACTATTTAATGCCAAATATAGCTATAGCATTAATTATAGCAGCTATTTGTCTTATTTTTGTGATATTTGTAGCTTGCAAATGGTTTAATGAGCTTGCTCATAATCATAACTTTTTATTTTTATATGAGGCTTGTAATACAAAGGGTAAACAAAGCAACGGTTAAAACTCCTGATGGCTATTCCCGGTCTATTAACAAAGGAATTATGGTTTTGGTTGGCATTACGCATAGCGATACGCGGGAAGATGCCGAGTGGTTGGCAGTAAAGATTGCCGCAATGAGAATATTTGACGACGAGGATGGGGTCATGAATTTGTCAATTAAGGATATTGATGGAGAAGTGCTTATCGTAAGTCAGTTTACTTTGCATGCGAGGGTGAAAAAAGGTAACAGACCCTCTTACATGGATGCTGCTCCGTCTGAATTAGCAATTCCTCTTTATAAACATTTTATTAGCTGCGTTGAAGCTAAAATTGGGAAGCCTGTTCCCACAGGTGTGTTCGGAGCCAATATGGATGTAGAACTTGTTAACAATGGACCGGTCACCATTTTGATTGATACTGAGAACAAATTGTAAGATATTTAGATTAATATACTCATTAATGCATAGTATTATGGAAACTAACACTCTTTTTGAGCCCTTTGAAACTGACTATAACAAGCTTGAAGCCTTTGATCCTAACAGGATTTCTATACCCGGGATCAATGAGCATTTACTTAAAGAAATGTTTAGCTGCATTGATTTAACTAGTCTGAATACTCAAGATAGTACTAACTCAATTGAAGAGTTTTGTGAAAAAGTGGCTCGATTTTCTGAACTGTTTCCCTCGATACCCGAGGTGGCAGCTGTTTGTGTTTATCCGGTATTTGCCTCTATTCCTACTTCTAAATTGAAAGGTAAAAATATCAAAAGAGCTGTTGTTTCGGCCGGATTTCCCTCATCACAAACCTTCTTGAATAATAAAATCGAGGAGACGAGGCGAGCTATATTTTTCGGAGCTAATGAAATAGATATTGTTATTTCAGTCGGAGAATTTTTAGAAGGAAATTACGAATTTGTAGCGAATGAAATTGCTTCTATTAAAGAAATTATGGGGAAGGCGCATCTTAAAGTAATTATTGAGACCGGGGCGCTTAAATCACAGGATGCTATTTGGAAAGCTAGTATTCTGGCAATGGAAGCAGGTGCAGATTTCATAAAAACCTCAACAGGGAAAATGTCGCCTGCAGCTACTCCTGAAGCTGCCTGGGTTATGACTCATGCTATCAAAGCTTATGCAGCCAAACGGTCGCGAGCCGTCGGATTTAAAGCCGCCGGAGGAATTTCTACTGTTAATGATGCTTTGATTTATTGGGCCATCCAGAAAGAGGTACTAGGCGAAAAGTATTTGAATAATACTCTGTTTCGTTTTGGCACCAGCCGGCTGGCAAATATCCTACTTACTGAAATAGAAAAATGCAAGGGAACTAATAAAGAAATTAACTACTTCTAATTGTAAAAAATTAATTTACAGCCTTCTGGTTGTGGTAAAGTAAACTAACTCTTCAAGCGAATCCCGGACTTCATTTTCGGGATAACTTCTTAATATTTCTAAGGCCTTGTCCCTGAATTCTATCATCCTTTCGCGGGCATAATCAATTCCTCCCATTTCAATAACCTGCTTAACAATTGGAGCTATCTTTCTCTCCTTTTTATGATGTCGCTTAATTGTACGTAAAACTCCTCTTCTTTCAGATGCTCCCATTTTGTTTAGTACGTGTATCAAAGGAAGTGTTATCTTCTTTTCCTTTAAATCATTACCCGTTGGTTTTCCTGCAAGGTTTTTCTTCTCATAATCTAATAAGTCATCACGAATTTGAAATGCCATGCCCAGGTTTATGCCAAATTTATGCATCTTTTCAAGCTGTTCTTCGCTTGCGTTTACGGAATAGGCTCCCGCTTTGGTGCAGGCAGCAATTAAGGCGGCTGTCTTTTTCCTAACTATATCATAGTAAATATCTTCTGTTATGTTTAGACGTCTTGATTTTTCAATCTGTATTAATTCTCCTTCACTCATCTCACGCACAGCATCTGAAATGATAGTGAGAACTTCTATCTGATTGGTCTTCAGGGCACTGCTCAAACCTATAGATAAATAATAATCGCCTACCAATACTGCAATCTTTGAGCGCCATAAGGCATTAATAGAAAAATAGCCCCGACGTTGATAGGTCTCATCAACGACATCGTCATGAATAAGGGTGGCTGTGTGTAATAGTTCTATTAAGCCCGCAGCAGTGAAACTAGCTTCACTTATTTCGCCGTTCAGACGGGCTGAAAGAAACACAAGCATAGGCCTCATCTGTTTGCCCTTTCGGCGCAAAAGATAATTTGTAATAATGCTTAGTAAGGGTATTCCGGTGTTGAGTTGCTTCCTGAAGTAGCCCTCAAACTCCTTCATCTCATTAGCGATAGGAGCCTTAATCTTTGTCGATACACTCATTTTTCTATTGATAATATCCCAAAATTAACAATTTGCTTGGTAATTAATCGGATAATGGCTTGATTATTTTTTAATGCTCTGATTCGCTGTTAAGATATTAAACTCGTCCTGAACCCTATCTTTAAGGTCTTAATATATAAATATATAAATATTTAAGCAGGTAGAATATATTCAACAAATCAGCTATATTTGTAACCTGATTAGGGGCATAAAAGTTCAGCACTTTTTATGCAATAGAGGTTAATAGTTCTGAAGATCTTACAATTATGAAACAGCCTGAAAATCGTATCAAGATTAAGGACCTGGATGCCGAGATGTTAGAAAAAGCCGCAAACATGCTTAAAGCAATAGCGCATCCAATGAGAGTAGCTATACTGTCCCTTCTTGAGGACGGTAAGAGCCTTAGTGTTACGGAAATTCATCAAATGCTTGATATAGAACAAAGTACGACTTCCCATCATCTGGGTATCTTGAAAGATAAAGGAGTACTCTCTTCTCGTCGTGAAGGAAAGAATACTTTCTACTTCTTAAAATACGAAAGTTTACGTAATATAATCGATTGCGTTAGTAAGTGCGCATCAAAATAATCCAAGATGGCTAAGATCAGACTAACTAAGGAATTCCGTTTTGAAAGTGCACATGCTCTATACAATTATGATGGGCTTTGCAGAAATATTCATGGTCACTCTTATATTTTGCAGGTAACTGTAATTGGTGAACCCGAAACTGATATTAATAATCCAAAACTGGGAATGGTGATGGACTTTGGCGAACTCAAAGACATCGTAAACCGTGAAATTGTTAAGGATCTTGATCATGCAGTGGTAGTAAGTAACAAAGTTTCCAAAGATACCCTCTTGCAATTAGGGCAAATGAGCGAGCGCAGTTTTATTATGGATTATCAACCTACCTGCGAGAATATGTTGATTGATTTTGCCGATAGACTTCAAAAGGTTTTGCCTCCAAAAGTGAAGTTGCACAGTTTGAAGCTTAATGAAACGGCGAACTCTTTTGCCGAGTGGTACGCCGAAGACAATATCTAGTCTTACCGGCTTTCCTTAGAATAGGCTTGTTTAGCTTTATCAATCCACATATTTACAACTTCAGGAATTTCTCCCAAGGGAGTAGAGTACATAGTGACGACAAAACCCTCATTCTTAAGGAGCGACATCCAGCTTGTCTGCTGAGCGCCTGCCATATCTATGGTTACATGTCCTCCTGCCACAGTCAGGAAGGGAAGGAGACAGAGCTTTTTTACTCCCTCGTCTTTCATCTCTGTACAAATATCTTCCAAAAGAGGAAAGGCCTCCATAGTAGCCACATAAATCGCTGCCTTTTCTTTTTGGAAATAGCGCTGTAACCCCGCATAGCTGATATTTGACGGATGATTTGTGCCGTGTCCCATAAGCAAAATTGCGTCATTCTGGAGGAGGAGATTTTTCGTGTACTTAATTAAAATTTGTGCTAGCCTTTGATAATCATGGTGCTGCCAAAGCAATGGCTCTCCCATATATATTTTTGGCAGTCCTTTTGGAATAGCCTCCATCGCTTTAGCAGTCATGCTAATATCGCTATACTCTTTACCTGCAATGACATGTAAAGATTGTACGATAAGCTCTTCGTAGCCATCGTCGGCAAATTGGGCAATGGCCCTGGCAGGTGAAGGGATATCAAGGCCTTGTAATAATAGTTTTTCCCTTACAATTGAAGAGCTGTAAGCCCTGCGAACTTCATGTTCAGGAAACTCCAAAGCAAAGCGTTCTGCAATTTTATCGTATGTTTTACAGGCTTCCCCAATCGTGGTTCCAAATGCGCACAGAAGCAAAGCTTTCTTTTTATTTATACTTGATTCTTGCATTATTTCTTTTACTTTTTGTGATAAACAGATAAGGAGGCTTGTTGTTGCAGAACAACTCTCTTTTGCCGAAACTACTTTTATTTATGCTTTTTGATGACTAATGCTTAAATTTATCCGAATAAAAAAGACAAAAGATGCCTGAAACAAAGAAAACTCTTTTCCTCCTTGATGCTTATGCCTTGATCTATAGGGCGTATTATGCTTTTATCCGAGCTCCGCGTGTTAATTCTAAAGGCTTGAATACATCTGCAATCTATGGCTTTACTAACACTTTGCTTGATATTATAAATAACCATAATCCAACTCACCTGGCTGTGGTAATTGATTATCCCGGCCCTACCTTTCGGGATGACTTGTATAAGGATTATAAAGCCAATCGTGAATCAACACCTGAGGACATAAAAAAGGCCGTTCCCTATATTAAGCGTATTCTCGAGACCATGAATATTCCTTTGCTCGAAGCTGAAGGCTTTGAGGCGGATGATGTAATCGGTACTCTGGCAAAAAAAGCATCGGGTAATGATTATATGACTTACATGGTTACTCCCGATAAGGACTATGCACAGCTTGTTAGTGAGGATGTTAAAATGTATAAACCTAAATCGGGAATCAAAGATGTTGAGATTTGGGGACCTGAAGAGGTAAGGGAAAAATTTAATGTCCCTGAACCGGAAAATGTTATAGACTTGCTTGCATTATGGGGCGATAGTGCTGATAACATTCCCGGATGCCCCGGAATTGGCGAGAAGCGTGCGAAGGATATTATAGGGAGATATGGAACTGTTGCCAATGTTTATAGCAATATTGAGGACTTCTCAGGAAAGCAAAAAGACAATTTAATTGAACACAGAGCCTTGGTGGACCTGGCCAGGAAGTTGGTGACCATAGAGACCCAAGTGCCAATTGATATTAATATTGAGGAGTTGGAGCGAAAAGACCCTGACCTGCCTCAGCTTCAGGACATTTTCGAAGAACTCGAGTTTAAAGCTATGTGGGAGCGGATTAGCGGCGAAAAAAAGACTAAAGTGGCTGCTTCTTTGCAGGGCTCGCTATTTGGTGATCAGGAACTTGAGCTAAGTACTACATCTGAAAACTTTAAAACTCTGGATGAAGTAAAGCATAGCTATTATTTGATTGATAAGGATAAAGACCTGGATCGTATCCTCAAGGAATTGGCCACACTTGATGCTTTTTGTTTTGATACAGAAACTACAGGCCGGGAGGTGCGTGAGAGCGCTTTAATTGGAATGGCCTTCTCGTGGAAAGCACACGAAGCATTCTATGTCCCCGTTCCCCCGGATTTAGAACAGGCGCAAAGACTCCTGTCACAATTTAAGGCGATTTTCGAAAATGATGCTATTCTTAAGATAGGGCAGAATATTAAATTTGATGCGCTTATGCTTAGACAGTACGGCGTAGTTCTGAAAGGTCCATTCTTTGATACCATGGTTGCCCATCACCTCGTGCAGCCGGGGCTTCGCCACAATATGGATTATCTGGCGGAGGTTTATCTTAAGTACAAGCCGCTTCCAATTGAATCACTCATAGGGGGAAAAGGAAAAAATCAGGGAAATATGCGTGATGTGCCTCTTGACCTGGTTAAAGAATACGCCTGTGAGGATGCTGATATTACTTATCAGCTGATGCATAAGCTTAAAGCAGAGCTTGAGTCTGAAGAACTAACTAACTTTTTCAGAGAGGTTGAGATGCCTTTAACTGAAGTTTTAATTGATATGGAAGCTGAAGGTGTTAGTTTGAATGTGGATGACCTAGAAGAGTCGGGCAAGGCACTGGAAATCAGACTTCGGGAGCTAGAGGATGAGATAATCGAAATGGCCGGCAAAAGTTTTAATATTAACAGTCCTCGACAGGTTGGGGAGATACTTTTTGATGTATTGAAAATTGATGCAAGGGCCGGCAAGACCAAATCAGGTCAATATACGACCAATGAGGAAACCCTGCAAAAACTGAAGGATAAGCATCCGATAGTTAACAAAATCCTGGAACAACGCGGGCTCAGAAAGTTGCTATCTACCTATATTGAAGCCTTACCAAAATTGGTGGATAGTAAGACGGGGCGTATTCATACTACTTATAATCAGGCTCTTGTTGTTACCGGACGTTTAAGTAGTAATAATCCAAATTTGCAGAATATCCCGATTCGTGATGATGAAGGCCGAGAAATTCGTCGCGCCTTTACAGCCAGCGACCATAACCACCTTTTCTTAAGTGCTGACTACTCTCAGGTGGAACTCCGTCTTATGGCACATTTAAGCGGTGACGAGGGGCTTGTTGATGCTTTTAGAAGGGGAGAGGATATACATTCTGCTACAGCAGCCAAAATATTTAAAGTAAACCCGGAGGAGGTTAGTCCTTCTATGCGTCGGAAGGCCAAAACTGCCAATTTTGGCATCATATATGGCATTTCAGCCTTTGGTTTGTCCGAAAGGCTAAATATACCCCGCGGTGAATCTAAAGCGATAATAGACGGCTATTTTGAAAGTTTCACAGGCGTGAAAAAATATATGGAAACTACTGTTGAATTGGCTCGCGAGCAGGGTTATGTCAGTACATATTTCGGTCGCAAGAGGTATTTGCCTGATATTAATTCCAAAAACGCTGTGGTTCGAGGAGTTGCCGAGCGTAATGCTATCAACGCTCCTATTCAGGGTACTGCTGCCGATATTATTAAAAAGGCTATGGTGGATATTTCAAGGCGGCTGAAAGAAGGAGGATATAAGACCCGGATGATTCTTCAGGTGCATGATGAATTGGATTTCGATGTGCCTAAAGAGGAGCTTGAAGAGATTAAAGGCTTGGTGAAAGAGGCAATGGAGTCGGCATGTAAGTTGAATGTCCCTCTACTTGTTGATATAGGTGTTGGTAATAACTGGCTGGAAGCTCATTAAGATCTTGCTTATTACTTTGAAAAGATTAAAAATATGGACGTATTGCTTCTTATTGTTGGGATCATCCTGCTGATAGCCGGACTCGTTGGTTGTATTGTCCCTATGATTCCGGGACCTCCTCTGGGGTTTTTAGCTCTTTTGGCTTTGCATTTTACAAAATGGGGCGATTTCAGCGCCGGGTTTTTGTGGGGTGCAGCAGCAGCAGCACTTATTGTAACGCTGCTTGACTATCTTGTTCCGGTTTGGGGCACAAAACGATTTGGCGGTTCTAAAGCTGGGGTATGGGGAGCATCTATTGGATTAGTTGTGGGCATGTTTTTGGGTCCCGCGGGCATTATTTTAGGTCCTTTTGTTGGTGCATTTATTGGAGAAATGGCTACTAATAATGAAAGCAGCAGGGCTTTAAAAGCGGCCTTTGGTTCTTTTATTGGTCTTATTGTAGGAGTGGTTTTAAAACTGGCGGTTTGCGGGGTTTACACCTGGTACTTCTTTAAAGAATGGTTATTTTAGCTCTTATATAGAAAATAATAAGGACGACTGAAAGTAATTCATCAGTCGTCCTTAAATTATTCTATTCTTTTGTTCCAAAGTGCCTATTTGTAACGACGATCGCCGGCATGAGTCAATACAGTCCCATTAAGCATTCCGTTATATTTAGTTTTGTCCGATAGAGTTTCTTTAGCTAGGTTTATCTCATTGTCAGATTGCAGATTGTATATAATTGCACCCTTTTGATAGTAGTACCTGCGGAGAATCTCCATGGCAAGCATTTCGCTTACTTCGTCTTTTGCATGCTTAAGTGAGCGGCCAACTTTCGGAGTTAAGACTAGTTCGAGTCTGTCAAATGCTTCTTTATCCAATTCATAATATTCCTCCTTCTGAGCCGCAGTTTTAAGCTTCTTAAAAAGATCAATGGATTCTGATTCATATTTGAAATCATCTAAGGATTCTACATAAGAAGTAAAGCTGTCATACATATCATCGCTAACCCGGAATGTCTCGGGCGTAGCAATAGAGGGCGTTTCAGAGGCGTATCTTGTGGCAAAATCAAAGATGGTTTGTTGAAGCATTAAAGCTATCGTTATGTTGGAAAACTTTTCTTGCTCAATGGTAATATCAGGAGAGATACCCCCGCCGTCAAGAACTACGCGCCCTCCTTTCGTACTGAACTCTTTCATAAGAGAGTCGGGTATCAGACCAACGCTACCATCTTCGTTCCGCTTGGCATAATCAACAGCCTGAATACAACGCCCGCTAGGGATGTAATATTTTGCCGTTGTTACCTTTAAACTTGAATTATAGGCAAGAGCCCGGGTTGTTTGTACCAAACCTTTCCCAAAAGACCGTTGCCCGATAATTATTGCACGGTCGTGGTCTTGAAGTGCCCCGGCAACAATTTCCGAGGCGGAGGCTGAACCCCTGTTGATTAGAACTGCCAAAGGCATTATTGTGTCAAGCGGCTCGCGTGGGGCACGGTATGTTTTATCCCATTGGGATACTTTTCCGCGTGTGCTAACAATTTCGCTTCCTCGCGGTAAAAACAGGTTGGCGATTTTCACTGATTCATCCATTAGTCCGCCGGGATTACCGCGTAAATCAAGAATCAGATTTTGAAGATTGCCGCTTTTCTTAAGCTCGTTATATGCCTTTTCTACCTCGGCTGTACAGTTTTGAGTAAAATTGTTGAGAATAATTAAGCCGGTATTGTCGTTTACCATACCGTAATAGGGAACCGGATTTATCTGTATCACACGCCTGGTGATAGTTATACCCAAATCTTTTGCAAGGCCTGTGCGATTAACCAGCACTTTTACCTCGGTGCCAGCCGCTCCCTTCAATTTTTCGCTAACTTCAAATGTTTCTTTTTTGCGCATGGAAACACCATCTATCTCAATAATCCTATCGCCTGCTTTAAGTCCGGCCTCTTGCGCCGGCATTCCCTCGTAAGGCTCAGAAATAACAACCCATTCGCCACGCTTTGTAATTAAAGCACCGATGCCGGCATACTCGCCTGTTGTCATAAACCTGAAATCATCCATCTCATCTTCCGGTATGAAGGTGGTATAGGGATCCAGAGATTCGAGCATTGCGTCTATCCCTGTTTGTATTAGCTTTTCCGGCTCAGTTTCATCTACATAGTAGCTGTCAAGCTCACGGAATAATGAATAGAAAATATCCAGATTTTTTACTATTTCAAAGTTGCGACGATCGGTTGTGGCTGCAATAAAACTTACCGAAATTACAACAATTGACAGGATGCTTACTATCCACCCTTTTGTTGTTAATCCTCCTCTTTTTGCCATTATATTACTCTTTTTTGTGTGTGATACAAATCTAAGAAAGATTCTCGAATCTGCTTTAGTCTGATTGTTTAATCTTTAAGGTCTTCGTCTCCGGCACATATAAATTTTCTTACCAAGCTGTTGCCCTTGCTGTCAATAAGGCTAATTTGCTGGGGACCGGGCTCCGGTAATATCTCCATTTCATGACTATCTTCGGTACTACCCAAGTATTTCCCATTAAGGTGCCAATATACTGTCTCCCCCTCTCTTCGATGAACCGCTCTTATTACCATCCTGCTCAAATTCCCGCTTAAATCGCGAGGAATTAGTACGGTAGTGTTGGCAGGCGGATATATAAGATCCATATTAGCTTCATTATCGGAAAGTTCAAAACCCGCCTTGTAGGGAGGTAAGGTGATATATTCAGGGTGATATTTGCGATAATACCATTCCATTAATGGAGGAAGTACAAAATAGCTCTTGCTGAGAATCCCTCCATCTTTTTCATGCTCTATGGAAGTTCGATAAAGGCCGTCCGAGCTAAGGTGAATTAATTTATGATATGGGCAGGCAAAGGTTTTTTTTACAGTGTTAGGAATCAAAGTGACAACAGGGTTGGGACAGAAGCTAGAGGCTCTTTCGCCCGATTGGGAGCATGTCTCTTGCTCTATCAAATCATCATAAGGTATTTGCAGCCTGGATGTTGCAGGTAGTAAGTTGAATAGTTCAAAGAGGATTGGCCCGGCTGCCGTGCCGCCAACTATTCCCGGTCGCCCTTCGCCTGAAGCATTCCCTACCCATACAGCAACTACATATTCGGGAGTGAGCCCAACAGCCCATGCATCTCTAAATCCAAAACTGGTGCCGGTTTTCCATGCTATTTGGCGTGATGAGGAAAAGTTTTCCCATCCAGATTCTTCAATAGGGCGCTCAAGCCCGGTAAGGGCTTTAAGTGTAAAGTAAATTGGGGCAGCTTTAAGTGTTGGTGAATAATCATTTGAACTTTTATGGATAACTTCTTCCTCCTGTGGTAAGAGTTGTAATGGACGAAAGGTTCTTGAAGAGTAGCTACTGTTGTTATCCAGATAGTAATTTAGAGTCCGGCCCAAGGAGGCATAAGCGCCGGCAAGATCCCACAAGGATACTTCGCAACCACCCAGAATTAGACTTAGTCCGTAGTGTGTATAAGGCTTGTCAATGGTTCTGAAACCTACTTCTTTGAGATTCTTGACAAAGCGTTGACCGTCATAATCATTTAGCAGTCTAACAAAGGGTATGTTCAACGAGCGCGATAGAGCCTTGTCGGCCGGAACTGCTCCGTCAAAACGACGCTGGTAGTTCTGAGGGGTATAGCTGCGATAGTAGGTGGGTATATCGGGTAATAATGATTCGGGAAGAATTAAGCCTTCCTGCAAGGCATAAGCATAAAGGAAAGGTTTCAGTACACTGCCCGAACTCCTTGATGAAGTGATTATATCAACATTGTATCCTTTCTCGCTATGCTTTCCCTTGCTATTTCCGACGTATGCCAATACTTCACCCGTTTCAACTGAAGCAATAATTGCAGCAGCATTATATATCTCATTGTTTTGAAGTATTTTGCTATGTCGTTCTACAATTTCTGCGGCTAGTCTTTGAAGCTCTGAGTCGATTGATAATCGAGTGAATGAACCCCTTTGTTTAATGATTTGCCGGTCGAGCAGGTGAGGAGCCAGTTGAGGTGTGGCTTTTGGCGCATCAGGGAGAGCTTCCAGCAGGGAAAGCTGTAGTTCCGTATCCGACATTAGCCCTTTCTTATGAATCTTCTGTAAGAGACGGTTACGTTTCTGTTCGAGTTCATCTCTACCTTTGCCCGGATGCATCAACGAGGGTGCATTGGGCAAAACTGCCAGAAGTGCCGTTTCCGACCAGGTCAATTCTGCTGTGGGATGATTGAAATACCTCCAAGAGGCGGCTTCAATTCCTACTGTATTTCCACCAAAAGGAGCATGGGCAGCATATAATTCTAAAATGGAATCCTTACTAAGTGAGGCTTCCATCCTTAGAGCTAATATAATTTCCTTTAGCTTATGAAGTATTGTGCGCGGTGCAGGACGGGCCAAGCGTATAAGCTGCATCGTAATAGTACTCCCGCCACTTACAACACGCCGGTTTTTGATGTTTGATAAGAATGCCCTGCTCAGCGACACGGGATTCACGCCCGGATGATAGTAGAAGTACTCATCCTCAAAAAGTAGTATGGCCTGCTTGAATTTTTCGGGGAGGGAATCTCCCGGAGGGAATCTCCACTGCTCATCATCTGCAATGTGTGCCGATAACAAAACATTATTTCGATCACTTATGACAGTGGAATAGGAAACATCAAATTTTACTACAGGAATAAAAAGAAATATGAGCACTAAGCCTGAAATGCCAAAAATTACCCATTTCTGCCTGGTGCTCATATTTTTAAAAGGAAATTTCACCAAGTTTTCTTCTACTTTAATTCAAACTTGACTTTTGTTTTGATATCGCTTGAGGAGGAGCCGATCAGGGCCTCGAAGGCTCCTGGTTCTGATACCCAATCAGCTTGTTTATCATCGTAAAATTGAAGCAAAGAATTATCAATTGTAAACTCTACAACTTTAGTTTCTCCGGGCTCCAGGCTCACTTTTGTAAATCCTTTCAGTTCCTTGGGAGGCCTTGGAAGTGAAGACTTTTTATCAGAAATATAAAGTTGGACAACTTCGCTGCCTGTCCTAGTACCTGTATTCTTAACTTCCAAACTGCAAATTATTTTTCCATCACGACTAAGCCGGCTCGAATTGACACTGGCTTTGCCATACTCAAAAGTAGTATAGCTTAGGCCATGACCGAAGCTAAAGAGAGGCTTGATATTCTTAAGGTCGTGCCAGCGATAGCCAACAAATATTCCCTCGTTATATTTAACAAGGCCATCTTTTCCGGGATAATCACCTGCGGAATGTGCTGCATTATCAGTTAATTTGACCGGAAAGGAAAAAGGAAGTTTTCCTGAGGGGTTAACATCACCAGTCAAAATATCAGCCAGAGCGTTGCCTGATTCAGAACCTAAAAACCAGCCCTGCACAATAGCAGGTACTTTTTCAACCCAGGGCATTGCTACCGCATTACCGGAGATATTAACCACTACAAGGTTTTTGTTTATATCAGCAAGTTGATTGATTAACTTGTCTTGTGCGTAAGGAAGATCTAAAGAAGCACGATCTGAGCCTTCAGCATCCTGACCGTCACTCTTATTCAAACCACCGAAGAAGATTACATAATCTGCGTCTTTAGCCAATGAAAGAGCTTCGTTTATCAGTTCTTGCTCTGAACGGCTCTCACTTAAATCCTGCCCAGTTGAAACGTTATTGTAGCTTGTGCTTAGGTCGCCCACATAACCGCGAGCATAACTAACTTCAATCGCCGGCTCTAGTCTCTTACGCAAGCCGTCAAGAGGTGATATTTCATATTTTGCCTTTAATGATGAGCTACCTCCGCCAACTGTCATCATCTTAATAGCATTTTCTCCTATTACTACTACTCTCTTTACATTGCTTGTGTTAATTGGCAATATATTTCCGCCATTTTTAAGGAGAACTATACCTTCCTGAGATATTTCTCTGGCAGCCCTGCTGTGTTCTTCACTTACCATTGAGCCGAAAGGACGCGAACGATCCATTTCTGTGCGAAAAATCAGACGGAGTACATTCCTTGCTTTAAAATCAAGCTCTTCAGTCCCTACTTCGCCTGATTTGATTAACTCAAGATAGGGGCGGGCAAGATAGTAGTTGTCGTAAGCATTACTTGTTCCCCATGAAAGGCCATCTGTCCAGCTTCCGAACTCCATATCCAAGCCTTTGTGAATAGCTTCACGTGTATCATGAACTCCACCCCAGTCGGAAACTACAACTCCGTCAAATCCCCACTCTTCGCGAAGAATGGTGTTAAGCAGGTAGTCGTTATGGCAACAATGCTCTCCTCTAAACTTGTTGTAGGCTCCCATAATTGCCCAGGTTCCACCTTCCTGTACGGCAGCCTTAAATGCCGGCAGATAAATCTCCCGAAGTGCACGTTCATCAACCTGAACATCTATAGATCCTCTGTCTGTTTCTTGATTGTTCACGGCAAAGTGCTTCACGCAAGCAGCTACTCCGTTTGATTGTATTCCCTTGATGTAAGGAACTACCATTTGCGAAGCCAGGAAGGGATCTTCTCCCATGTATTCAAAATTGCGGCCGTTGAGCGGTGTGCGATATATGTTTACTCCAGGCCCCAATACAACTGTTTTTTTGCGAAATCTGGCTTCCTCGCCAAGTGCGACACCATATTTCATCGACATTTCAGGATTCCAGGATGCGGCTAGAGCCGTTAATGCAGGGAAAGCTGTACAAGAGTCATTAGTCCATCCGGCCTGGGACCACTCGTCCCATAAAACTTCAGGACGAATTCCGTGGGGTCCATCAGTCATCCAAACTTCGGGAATTCCGAGCCGGGCAACCCCTGCAGAGCTGAATTTTGATTGCGCATGTAAAAGCGCTACTTTTTCCTCGGTAGTAAGGCGCAACATTACATCGTCAATTCTCTCCTCCAAGGGTTTAGATTCATCCATATAGACCGGAATGTTCTGCGAAAGCATAGGTGTGATCCAGCCTGAGAAACCTATTATCACTGCAAATAACAAATTTTTCATCGTGCTTTAATTAATTAATTAATTATTAGAAATAAACACTCAAATATAAAACTATAATTACTAAAGTGTATGCTTTATCTGTCCTTTCTCAAATTGTTGTATTGCCCTATATGCAAATAAGCATAGATAGCCATTATACTAAGAGGGCTTATTTTAAGCGAAATATTATAACTCTATTCTAAAATACTCTTTAAAGCATTTGTTTCAATCAAAAGTGCTTATATTTATTAATAGAAAATTTGTGTTGCTGTATTTTGCGTTTTCTATATTTATTCGATTTTCATAAGAAGATGAAAAACAATATTTAATTAGAGTTATATGAATATAAAGTTTAAGATATTGTTCATGGTTTTGCCTGGGCTGATCTTTGTTAATCTACTTAAGGCAGAAGGGTCTTATGATTATGTCGTGGCAAAAGACGGTTCCGGCGATTACTTTAGCATCCAATCGGCTATTGACGCAACTAAAGCCTTTCCAGACAAGCCGGTATCAATTTTTATCAAGGAAGGTATTTATCATGAAAAGGTAAGAATCTATTCATGGAATACTAATTTGTCATTAGTTGGTGAAAATAAGGAAAATACGATAATTACCTATAGTGATTTTTTCGATTCTATTGCCTTGGGTAGAAATAGTACCTTTCATACTTACACCCTAAAAGTGGAGGCCAATGATTTTACAATGAAGGAGATTACGGTGGTGAATGATGCCGGACCTGTGGGACAGGCAGTCGCTCTTCACGTGGAAGGCGATCGTTGCAGATTTATCAACTGTTGCTTCCTTGGTCATCAGGATACGCTTTATGCCGCGGGCGAAGGAGCACGACAATTTTTTGACTCTTGCTATGTCGAGGGCACTACAGATTTTATTTTCGGCGAAGCAAGCGTAATCTTTAGAGAGTGTCAGATTCATAGTAAGAGCAATTCATATATTACAGCTGCCAGCACTCCGCAGCATATTTCTTATGGCTTTCTCTTTCTGGATTGCAAACTGACGGCCGATTGTGGGATTGATGCTGTTTATCTGGGCCGTCCATGGCGCGACCATGCCAGGGTGGTTTTTAAGAATTGCGAAATGGGCGCTCACATTTTGCCTGAAGGTTGGAGCAATTGGTCAGGAACTGAGCGTGACAAGACCGCCTTCTTTGCCGAGTATGGAAATTATGGCCCCGGCGCCGCTACCGGCATGCGCGCTTGCTGGTCGAATAGCTTGACGGAGAAAGAGGCTGAAGCCTATTCAATAGAAAATGTATTTCAATCCGTAAATAAGAAACCATGGAATCCGGTCTTAGACCTTTGATCTTGGATTCAATGCTTATTTGCTGATTTGCACCTTATTTCTACCCGACGTATTTTGCCACTTATGGTTTTGGGCAGTTCATTCACAAATTCTATAATGCGTGGGTATTTATATGGTGCAGTAATTTGTTTAACATGTTCCTGGATTTCTTCTTTTAGTTTGTCGGTGGACTCAGTCCCCTTAGCCAATACGATGCTGGCTTTGACAACCTGACCGCGAATTTCATCCGGACAACCGGTAACGGCACATTCAACCACGGCAGGGTGCGTCATTAAAGCGCTCTCGACCTCAAAGGGACCAATGCGGTATCCCGAGCTTTTTATTACATCGTCGGCACGCCCAACAAACCAGTAATAGCCGTCTTCATCGCGCCAGGCCAAATCGCCGGTGTAATAAATGCCATCTTTCCAAACTTCTGTAGTGCGCTGCTCGTCACGGTAATAGCCTTTGAAAAGACCAACCGGCGGCGTATCGCCTACGTGGATAACAATTTGCCCTTCCTCACCATCTTCACATCTGCTGCCATCGGCTTTAATCAAATCAATATTATAAATGGGTACAGGAATGCCCATAGAACCTGGCTTTGGAGTCATCCAGGAGAAAGTTGCCAGTTGTACTACTGATTCTGTTTGACCAAAGGCCTCCATAAGCTTCAATCCTGTGAGTTCTTCAAATTTTTCATATACTTGTGGGTTTAAAGCTTCGCCGGCTGTGGTACAATATTTTAACGCCGACAGATCATAGGAAGAGAAATCTTCACGAATTAAGAAACGGTATATTGTTGGAGGTGCACAAAATGATGTGACTTTATATTGGGAAATAACCTTTAGCATTTCAGAAGGGACAAACTTTTGGTGGTCGTAAACAAAGACACTGCAACCGGCCATCATCTGCCCGTAGAATTTGCCCCAAACTGCTTTGGCCCAGCCTGTGTCGGCAACGGTTAGGTGTCGTCCATTTTCTTCTACATTGTGCCAAAACGAAGCAGTAATGATATGTGCTAAGGGGTAGGTGTAATCGTGAGACACCATCTTAGGATCTCCTGTAGTCCCGGAGGTGAAATAGAGGTAGAGCAAATCCTCATTTTCCGACGCGAGAGCCGGCTTTACAAAGGGGCGAGTTTTGCTAATCCCTTCCTGAAAATCACTCCATCCTTTTGGACAAAGGGGCCCAATGGAGATCAATGATTCTACACTTGGACAATCAGGCTTTGCGTCAATAATGTGTTGAATTACAATGTCCTCGCCTACACTAATAATAGCTTTTACACTTGCAGCCCTGCATCTAAAAACAATGTCTTTAGGGGTCAGCAAATGAGTGGCCGGAATTGCGGTAGCTCCAAGCTTGTGAAGGCCAAGGCAGGCAAACCAAAATTCATATCGACGCTTTAAAATAAGCATTACCTTATCGCCTCTTCCAATACCTAGTGACTGGAGGTAGGAAGCGCAAGCATCCGATTTTTCTTTCAAGTCCTTATAAGTGAAATTTCGGTTATATCCTCGGTCATTTATCCAAACTATAGCGTTTTTATCCGGTTCCAGACGGGCGTATTCATCTACCACGTCGTAGGCAAAATTGAAATTATCAGGAACTACTATTTTGAAATTCGTAAGAAAATCCTCTAAGGAAGTAAAATCCTTTTGTGCTAAATATCTTTTGTAAATCTGCATGTGGTGATTAAAATATAATGGCTAAAAATTCGCAGGCTTTGTTGTCAAGGGCTTTCATTCCATGGGGGATGCCCGAGTCAAAATAGATGCTGTCACCTTCATTAAGAAGCATCTCCTTATCGTTAAGATAAAACTGCATAGAACCTTTCAGTATCAGGTTAAACTCCTGCCCGGGGTGAGTATTTAGCTCAACAGAACTACTCTCGGGTTTAGCCTCAACCTTGACCAGAAAGGGCTCTGCCTTGCGATTAATGAAATTTGCTGCCAATGACTGATACTTGTAGGCTCGTCTCCGTTCGATCGCAACTCCCTGCCCTTTACGCGTTAAGGTGTAGGAGCGCATACGAGGCTCGTCACCGCTCAGGAAAGTAGATGTCTCCACACCTAAAGATTTGGCCAGGCGATGAAGTATGCCTATGGGAATATCGATTTGTCCGGACTCAAATTTTAAGTATTCCTCTTCGGATAAACCACAGCTCCGGGCTGCTTGCGTGGTCGTTACTTTTAGTATTTCCCTTAATTCCTTGACTCTAAGCGAAATCTGCCTTATTTCCTCATCCATTTTGCTAATAGCGTTTGTCTTGCTAATGTAGTGAATTTTGTCGCACCATAATAAAATGGGCTATGTAAATTGCTACATAGCCCATCTTATAATATATTAATCAATTAAGCCAACTATAAAGCTATGACTTTAATTGCTCTTTTTAAGCCTTCGAAGTTTTTCAAATCTATGTTTTAGAATTTAAAAATTATACCAATGGCAGTGTCAAGAATATAGTCCTGAATATTATATCCGTCATTTATGCCAAAATAGAAATTTGTGGAACCATCGTTGTTGACAAAAGAGAAAATGGGAGGCATCAGCATATTTAATCCCCATTTTTCGCCTAAAGGAATTTCCAATCCCGGGCGTGCATTGAGGCCTACACTATTATAGCCATCATAAATATTGATTGGTAATTCGCCTTGTCCAAAAAAACGAACACTTCCCAATTCTCCAAAGCTATATCTGGCAAAAGGAATAATGGATGTGGCATTAGCCTTAGTCTTAAATGTCACGCCGTCTGTCGTTGTCTTGGTAGTGTGGTTGTTAATTCCAACGCTGCCGCCTATAGCCCACTTATCGTTAAGATTATAACCGAATTGAGGCATAAAGACCGTTGATGAATTAGTTTGAAATTCACTGACTTCGTTAACGGAAACAGCAAAGATCCCACCAACCCACATCTTGTTTTGTGAATTAGATGCTGTACTGATTCCAAATGCAATAAGGGCAAAGATTATTAATTTTTTCATTTCGATAAGTTTAAAGATTAAGAAATAAATAGTTTTTATCTTCATTTGCAAGATTCGTATTTTTTGTGAATCATGCAAATTTTGAACCCTTTTAGCTTTTTAATCAACTCAATCCAACTTTCTTTGTTACTTTTGTAATGCAGCTTTTTAAGTGTTAATTCGGCTGAAATAATGGGTATTTAATGATGGCACAGTCTCAAAATCTATTTTTTTCTGATAAGAAGCAACAATTGTTAGACAGACGTTATCTGGCGATGGCTGCTATTTGGGCTCAAAATTCTTACTGTAAACGTAGGCAGGTCGGGGCTTTGTTGGTCAAAGACAAGATGATAATCAGTGATGGATACAATGGCACCCCTTCAGGCTTTGAAAATGAGTGCGAAGACGATCAAAATGTTACGAAGCCCTATGTGCTGCACGCCGAAGCCAATGCTATAACGAAAGTAGCACGGAGTAACAACAGTTCCGACGGAGCTACTTTGTATGTAACTTCTTCTCCATGTATTGAGTGCGCAAAGCTTATTATTCAGGCCGGAATTGCAAGGGTTGTTTTTTCGGACAATTATCGCATAGACGACGGAATTAAGCTTCTAAAAAGAGCAAAGGTAGAAGTGCTCCATCTTGAAGAGGAGTAAAATTTAGAATTAAGATATCAAGCGATTTTAAGATATGAACTACAAGAATAGTGTAAAGCAGATAATATTACCGATAGTATTAGCTCTTGTTTTAGTTGGCGGCTATTTGCTTGGAAAAGCTTCAGCTCCATCGCGCGAAGGTACAGCAGGCAACAGGTTGTTTATCTACCCGCAAACCAATAAGATAGATGCATTACTTAATCTTATTGAGGAGGAGTATGTGGACACTATTAACAAAAATGAATTGGTGGAGTCCTTGATACCTGAGATACTGAAAAATCTTGATCCACACACTGTTTATATTCCTGCAGAAGATTTGCAGGAAGCAAATCAGGAACTTGAAGGTAATTTTGGAGGCATAGGTGTGCAATTCAGTATGCAAGATGATACTGTTATGGTTATTAGTGTTGTTTCAGGAGGACCTTCAGAGAAACTTGGTATTATACCTGGTGACAGAATAATTAAGGTCAATGATAGCCTTATCGCGGGAGTTGGCCTGGGCTCAGATAAAGTTGTAGGAATGCTGCGCGGAGATATGGGAACCAAAGTTAAAGTTGGAGTGCTGCGCCGTGACCGTCCCGAGCTTATCGATTTTGAGATTACCAGGGGCTCTATTCCTGTTTACAGCGTGGATGTTTCCTATATGATTACTGATTCAATCGGCTATATTAAAGTAAGTCGTTTTGGGCGAAACACCTATCAGGAATTTCTTACTGCTTTGGCTCGCTTGAAGGCATATAATTGTCAGAGCCTGGTTGTCGATTTAAGAGGTAATTCGGGTGGCTATCTTGATATTGCTATCAGCATGACCAACGAGTTTCTTAATAAGGGTGATCTTATAGTATATACAGAGGGGAAATCCAGCCCTCGTCAGGATGTTTTTGCGAATGGGCTGGGCTCCTGCAGAGATATTAGGTTAACAGTGCTGATAGATGAATTTAGCGCTTCTGCAAGTGAAATCTTTGCAGGCGCCATTCAGGATAATGACAGAGGTCTTCTTGTCGGTCGTCGCTCTTTCGGCAAAGGTCTTGTTCAACAACAAATAGCTTTGCCTGACGGCTCAGCCATTCGTTTGACGGTTGCCCGTTATTTTACTCCAAGCGGGCGCGGTATTCAAAAGCCCTACGAGAATGGGGTGGAAGACTATCACCTTGATATTTTGTCGAGGTTTGAACATGGTGAGTTTTATGAGGCCGATAGTATAGAGTTTGATAAATCCTTAGAGTTTAGCACAGTTAATGGTCGCCGGGTTTTTGGTGGAGGGGGCGTAATGCCTGATGTGTTTGTGCCACGTGATACAACAGCCTTTTCCGACTATTATTTTGAGATACGTGACAAAGGAGTCTTATATCAGTATGCTCTTAAATATGCTGATGACAACAGGATTCAGCTTCAGCGCTTTGAGACAGCTGAGGCTCTGAAAACCCATCTTGATCAACAGGCGCTCATCGAAGACATGGTTCGCTTTGCCGGCTCACAGGGAGTTGAGTTTAATACTAATGATTTCAATCGCTCCAAAAAGCTAATGGAAGTTGAGTTAAAGGCATATATTGCCAGGAATATATTGGATAACGATGGATTTTATCCGATAATCGGCGGAATTGATGAGGTGCTTAAAATGGCTATTCAAGAGATACAAGCAGGTCACGATATTCAGCAATTTAGCGAGAGCGAGAAGTGATTTAATTTTAATCGAAAGTAACAGAGTGGTTTATGATATTTAGATTCATCCTTTTTTTTATATTATTCTACTATTTGTTTAAGCTTATCTTTAGGTATTTACTACCTGCATTTTTGCTTTACAAGGCAAAGAAGATGGAAAAAGAAAGAGAAGCAGCCCGGCAAAGTTATGTTCACAAACAAAAAGCTAATGAAGGAAAGGTTACGGTAAGCTATAATCCCTCAGAAAACCAGGAGAGGAATAATCAGACTGAAGGAGAATATGTCGATTTTGAAGAGATAAAATAGATTTATCGTTTGTGTAATCCACACTCCTTTGTGTCGGGATTTTCCCACCACCAACGCCCTGCACGAACATCTTCACCCTCTGCTACTGCCCGTGTACAAGGCTGACAACCAATGGATGGAAAGCCCTTTTCGTGAAGCACATTATAGGGAACCCTGTTCTCGTGAATATATTCCCATACTTGCTCTTCTGTCCAACGAGCAAGGGGGTTGACTTTTACCAGTTTATTGTTAGCATCCCATTCAATTATGTCGATGTCCTTACGAGTAACTGCTTGTGAAGCGCGAAGACCGCAAATCCATGCATCAAGGCCTGCGAATGCGCGTTGTAGCGGTTCTATCTTTCGAATATGACAACATTCTTTCCTGTTCTGAATACTTTCGTAGAAGAGGTTTATTCCTTTGGTGTTAACCATTGCCTCTACTTTTTTATAATCAGGGAATAGTACCTCTATTTTTTTCTTATACTTGCGCGAAGTACGGTCTATCAAATCGTAGGTTTCAGGAAACAATCTTCCCGTATCTAAGGTGAAAATCCTTGCATTGGGCTCGATTTTCAGTAGCATATCGGTTAAGACCTGATCCTCGGCTCCCAGGCTCGAAGACAGTGCTATCTTTTGATTAAACCTGTCAACAACTTTTTTAATTATCTCCTGCGGATTGGCGTCCTTCAATTCATCATTTAAGCTGCTAATATCCTCTATTCTCATTTTCGCTCCTCCAAATTTATTTAATCACCGAAACTTACTCCCATGTGCCTTCCCTCTTCCACTAAATGGTTGCCCGGTTCAATCAGGCGAATTTTACCTCCTACCTCATCCAATGGTATTGATGTGATTTCTCCGTCACGCATCGCAACCATAGTGCCGAATTTCTTCTCGTGAATAAGCTGTGAGGCATAAGCCCCAAAGCGGGTGGCCAATATGCGGTCGGTGGCTGTAGGACTGCCTCCGCGCTGGGTATATCCTAAAATTGTTTCGCGTGTTTCTAGTCCGGTATTTTTACTAATCTGTCTTGCAATATACACTCCGGCCGACTTCTTCGAATCTTTGGGCAAACCTTCAGCCACAACAACGATCGAATAGGGCTTCTTTTTTTGACTGCGATCTACCAAACAATTACAAACAGATTCGATATTATACTCGATCTCCGGAACCAATATTACATCACCGCCACCTGCCATGCCCGAATGAAGTGCAATCCACCCTGCGTGATGGCCCATTACTTCTATCACCATTACTCTTTTGTGTGAATTGGCCGTGGTATGCAAGCGGTCAATAGCTTCCGTTGCTATATGAACGGCAGTGTCAAAGCCGAAAGTTACATCAGTACCCCAGATATCGTTGTCGATAGTTTTGGGAACCCCAATGATATTCAGCCCTTCCTGAGCCAGAAGACTTGCGGTTTTTTGAGTGCCGTTTCCGCCTATGCAAACCAGCGCTTCCAGGCCTAATTCCTCATAGTTCTTTTTTATTAGAGAGGGCTTATGATAGGGGTCTTCTCCGTCTATTACCTTGAAGGGCTTAAGTCGGGATGTGCCCAAAATTGTTCCACCCAAGGTAAGAATACCCGAAAGCAACTGTTCGTTGAGCTCAATAGTTTCTCTTTCAACCAATCCGTTAAAACCATTTACAATGCCTACCACGTCCATATTATATTGAACGATAGCAGTTTTGCCCACGCCTCTAATAGCGGCATTAATTCCGGGACAATCACCGCCGGCTGAAAGGATTCCTATTCTCATTTTCTTACTAGCCATATCGATTGTAGTTTATACTTGCAAAGTTACGAATGAAATACCAGCAATGGAACCTTAGAGCTAAATAAAAGCCTGCGGGTTATGGAATGCTTAAATAATTTTTGGAGTAGAGTTCGCTTCTTTCTGGTCATTGCTACAAGGCTTACAGGGTTTTCAGCCACGTAGTCCTCAATGCTTTTCATATAGTTCTTCCCCGTAATTATGGAGAAGTTTATTATAAGATTAGGGTAGGTAGAATCGCAATACTTGCGAAGCTCATCCATCTTTCTTATGTCGTTTTTATCTGCCCTTACCGGGCAATGCAAAACAGCATTTATCTCTGTTTGAAAAGGTGATATTAAACGAATTAGTCGATGCAGCGAGATGTAATCGTTTTCGTTCAGTTCAAGCAGAAACAATACTTTCCCAAGTTTTTCGCTGTCTATCGAACTCCCTGAGGGAACTGCCAATACAGGGGCTTTGGCTCTTTGTATCACATCGCTTGAAATACTGCCTAATGCTTCTTTGATTAGCTCGCCCCGGGTTTGGGTTCCCATAATGACAGCATCAAAGCCTTCCGAGTTGCTGATTAAAGGAATAATATCCTCAGGATAACCCTGTTCAAAACGATATTTTATAGTGAGAGCATTCTTTCCCTGGAGCTTATACTCCTTTTGAAGATCTTCGACAATCTTCTGCAGTTCTGCTCTTGTGCCTAGCTCCTTTTGCTCTGCTTCATCATTTTCAGGTTCCTTCAACTCCCTCTTGCCTTCAGCCGGTTCGCGATCTACATACATGCTAAAACAATGAAGAAGAGTAATTTCTGAACGAAATTTCTCCGAGAGCTTCATCGCGTAAGACAAAGCATTCAGCGAGTAATCTGAAAAAGTGACAGGAACCAATATTTTAATCATGGCAATCAGATTTAGCGTAAGGCAAATCTTCTGCAACAAAGAAGAATCCTGTTTGCTGAAAAAGTTATATTATCAACATAGCATCACCATAGGTACCGAAACGATACTTTTCTTTTATAGCTGATTTATAGGCCTTCATTATCAAATCATAACCGCCGAAAGCAGCAGTCATCATTAACAGCGTGGAGTATGGCAGATGAAAGTTGGAAACCATACTGTTTGCCACACTGAACTCATAGGGTGGAAAAATAAATTTGTTTGTCCATCCTTCAAAAGGTTTAACATGGCCGTAGGTGCTTACCGAACTTTCCAAGGTGCGCATTACAGTAGTGCCAACAGCGCATATCCGTCTCTTTTCGTCTTTGCCTTTATTGATGATTTCTGTCGATTTCTCCGGAATTAGGATTTGCTCCGAATCCATTTTGTGCTTGGTAAGGTCTTCAACATCAACTGTACGGAAATTACCCAGACCTACATGCAGGGTAACATAAGCAAAGTGAGTACCCTTTATTTCCAGTCGCTTCATAAGCTCACGGCTAAAATGTAAGCCGGCTGTTGGAGCAGCTACTGCTCCTTCATTCTGAGCGAAGATGGTTTGATAGCGTTCACTGTCTTCGGGTTCTACCTCGCGCTTGATAAATTTAGGAAGAGGTGTTTGACCAAGACTATAAAGGGTTTTCTTGAACTCTTCATAAGGCCCGTCGTATAGAAAACGTAAGGTACGACCGCGTGATGTTGTGTTGTCGATTACTTCGGCTACCAAGGCATCGTCCTCACCAAAATATAGTTTATTGCCGATGCGGATTTTACGCGCCGGATCTACCAGGACATCCCACAAGCGTTGATCCTGGTTGAGTTCTCTAAGCAGAAATACTTCAATCTCTGCCCCTGTCTTTTCTTTGTTCCCAAAAAGTCGGGCAGGAAAAACTTTTGTATCATTAAATATCAATACATCATCAGCATTGAAGTAGTTAATAAGATCCTTGAATATTTTATGTTCTATCTTACCATTAGCACGGTTTACTACCATTAATCGCGATTCGTCCCTGTTAGGAGACGGGTGAAGGGCTATTAGTTCCTCGGGGAGTTTGTACTTAAATTTTGATAGCTTCATTGCAGCAAAAAAGTTATATTTATTAATAATTTATTTAAACAAAAATAAGACCTGCTTATACGTACAATCAATCAAATTGTTGACATTTCCGACAATATGTTTTCAAATTGCTCAATTTCCATAGCATCCTCAATGCGTAAACTGCCGATTGCTGTTCGTACAAGGCCTGAGAGATGGGCGCCGCTGCCCATAGCAGCTCCCAAATCATGCGCAAAGGAGCGGATATAGGTTCCCTTGCTGCATACTATACGAACTACGGCGCATGGAGCATTGTATTCCAACAGCTCGAGTTCCTTAAACTCAACTTTTCGTTTGTCAAGTTCTATTTCAATGCCCTTACGCGCTTGTTCATACGATTTTTTCCCATCTTTTTTTATTGCCGAAAAAATCGGAGGTGCTTGCATCTGAAAACCCAGAAAATTCATCAGAACCTTTTCAATAGATTCAGTTGTAATTCCTGTTGTGTCGAAAAGACGGTCGGGCTCTGTTTCAAGGTCATACGATGGAGTAGTAGCTCCAAAGCTGATGTTTGCCACATATTCCTTATCAGCACCAATAATATTGTCTATCTGTTTGGTTGCCTTTCCGGTGCAAATAATCAGCAAGCCGGTGGCCAATGGATCAAGAGTCCCTGCATGACCCACTTTTATCTTTCTGATTCCAAGGTGGGTTCTTAATTGAATGCGAATCTTGTTAACCACATCAAAGGACGACCAAGCAAAAGGCTTGTTGATCAATATGATACGCCCGGCTTTAAACTCCTCCGCTCCGCATTTTTCCGTGAGCCCTATACTTTTAATTAAATCCTCCATCTAAACTATTATCACAACAGGAAGCCTGTTATAGCAATGGCGGCCACTATAGCGCAATATATAGCGAAATAGATTAGCTTGCCTTGTTTTACAATATTTATCATCCATTTACATGCTGCAAGCCCTGCAATAAAAGCTGCCAGAAAACCTACGATAAGCACTCCGGCCGATGTACTTGCTGCAGCCGCTTCTGCAGGATTGTATTTGATCAAGCTTAGCAGGTTTTCTCCAATAATAGGAACCAGAACCATCAAAAACGAAAACCTCGCGATTTCGCTTTTGCGGTTGCCAATCAAGAGACCGGTGGCGATGGTGGTACCTGATCTGGATAGACCCGGTATTACTGCTATAGTCTGTGCCAAGCCAATTACAAAGGCACTAAAAAAGGAGATATCCTTGTTCCCTTCCGGTTTGTAATATGCGAATGTCAGCAGTGTGGCTGTTACCAAAAGCATAATACCCACTACAAGAATTATACTTGAGGAATTGAAGATTGCCTCTACCGGGTCTTTGAAAAACAGGCCGACTATGGCAATAGGAATCATTGAAACAACAAGTTTGGAAAGGTACTTCGTCTCTTCATTCCATTGAAACCTGAAAAGCCCTCTCAGAAGATTAAGCAAATCTTTTCGAAATACAACAATGGTACTCAGAACGGTTGCACCATGAACAATCACTGTAAAAGTCAAGTTTTCCTCTGTTTGTACGCCTATTAATTCCTTCCCTATTTCTAAATGCCCGCTGCTGCTTACCGGCAAAAATTCAGTTAGTCCTTGAATAATTCCAAGGATTAATGCCTCTAACCAATTCATTTAAATAGTTTTGATGATTTATATTTTGACTTGAAGGCTTACTCATAAATAGCCCCTTTATTATTGTTAATGAGCTATTTGTCTCTTTTGTCAACACTAGGCTTTTTCATAATAGCATAAATTGCAAAAATAAAGCCGAACAGTACGACCATGGGAGCAAGGGTTATGCGCTGAAAGCCATAAATTTCTTCATTAAAGACCTCCGGGCTGTCGCTACCTCCGCCTATCATCAAAATAAAGCCTATAATGATTATTACAAAGGAGATGGCTAGCAGAATATAATTCTCTTTATGCAAAGCCATCGCGAATTTATTTGAGGAAGCATTAACTGCCTGCTTTTTGTTTGACGAAGAGTCCTTTACTGCTGTTCTATTCATAACTTAATAATTATTTTGTTGCTGTTTAAAGCTCTCAAGCTCCTATGTCGTAACGCCCTGTGTTAATTTTTAAATGGTCGATTCATCTTATTAGTGTATGTCATTAAAATATTGCTGTTATCACTAATAATATAGCTGATCCGTATTAAGTCTCAGATATTTATTAACGGCAAAAAAAGTTGACATATAGGTTATTACTATTCCTATTATTATCACGATAAGGAAGAGTAAGCTTATCAGAAAGATGTTTGAAAAGCCTAATACCCCGTCCATCTCTGTACTTAAACCAAAAATAAACATTGACAGCAACACTATCGCGACCGTTGCTCCGGCCAGGCCATGCAAAACACTCTTTAATAAAAAGGGCTTGCGGATAAAACCTCTTGTCGCTCCAACCAATTGCATTGTGTTTATCAAAAACCTACGAGAATATACCGACAGGCGAATTGTGTTATTTATCAATGCGATAGCTATAAAAAGCAGTAAAACACTAAATATTGCCAAGACAAGGGTTATGCGCTTCACGTTTTCATGAATAGCGTCAAGAAGATTCTTTTGGTAATAGACCTCTTTTACCTGCGGAAAACTAATAATTTGAGCTTCTATCTGCGCCATACTATCGGGATTAGCCCAGTCGGCGGCCAGCTTTACTTCAATGGAAGCCAAAAGCGGATTATAACCCAAAAATTCTACAAAGTCTTCTCCCAACTCTTCTTTCAGGGCATCAGCAGCCTGATCTTTATTGATATACTCTGCTACCCTAACATAGGGCGCCGCGTTCAACACCTTCTGAAGACGGATTACTTCAGCCTCACGCGCATTATCGTTGATTAAAACAGTGAAACCTAGATTTTCTTTGACATAAACAGAAAGCCTGTTGGCATTCAGGTATAAGAAACCGATAATTCCAAGGAGAAAAAGCACCAGCGAAATACTGATAATTGTTGTTGCGTAAGAACTCCTAAGTTTCCTTTTGGCAGCGGTGTGACTCATGCTATCGCTTATTTTTAATTATCGATAGGGTGTAACTATCTCAACTTAGCCGCAAATATAGTCAATAATTGAGCAAGAACTTGTTAAATGGACTTAAATGATGATAAACATGAGCGTGCCTGTTTTGTTTGCAAAAAGCGGAAAATGAATTGTTGTATTTAAGCTAAGGAGTGCTTTGCTTAGGGAGATTGATTATATTTGTCATGGATGTAGATATTATTCACTTATAGCGACATGCGCCTTTCAACAAATAAAATTGATTATATATTTGAGCATTTGCGACAGCATTGGCGCCCTGAAAAACGGCTTACTGATGCCTTTTTAATTCTTGATCCGGACAAGCCGGTGCCTGAAAACCTTAGAGAAAGAATTATTTTCTGTCTTTCAGATCAGGAAGTTCCGCAAGTAATGAATCTTTATGATGAAGGAGAAAGGATTCCGGTTCTTTTCCCACTTTCAGATGATATCTCACTTTTCATAATGGATGAAGACGGAAATCTATGGTTTAGTCATGATTATTTATCTTCGGCTTTTTATTTGTTGTCGGGTATGCAGGAGCTTGATAAGTCTAAGCTGGATGAGCATAAACGCTTCCCGTATTCGATGAGTATTCAGAAGAGCTATGATTTTATTTCTAAGCCTGTTGTCAATTATTACTTCGATATTATATTGAAGGGATTTGAATGCTTTGCCAAGGGGCATAATATTGAAGTAAAACGCCAAGTCCTTTTCCCCAATTTTGGTTTTCTTCTTAGTCATGATGTTGACAGGGTTGCCTTCCATCATCCAAGAAACCTTATTTATAAAATACTGCAGATTATCGGTATAAGACCTTGCATCGAAAGTAAAAGTAAAATATTTAAGAATGTTCTTTCCGGTCTGAGATATCATCTTAAGCTTTTTGGAGGCAAGGATCCATGGTGGAATTTTCAATGGATGATAGATTTGGAAATGCGTCTGGGTATCCGTTCCGTTTTTTTCTTCCTTCATAAAGAGGAGAGCTTCAAGAATGCCTGGTATCGCTTTTCATCTGCAAAGATAAAAGATTTAATATTAGTTCTTAAAGATAAGAAAATTGAAGTAGGAGTTCATGGTACTTTTAAGTCTTCTACAAACTATACAAGCCTTGTGGAGCAGAAGAATGCCCTGATGCAGGTTTATGGTGAGGAGCCTATTGGGATACGTCAGCATTTTCTGTGTTTTTCCCTGCCCCTCACCTTCAAGATTCAAGAGTCGGCAGGCTTTACATACGATTCAAGCCTTACTTTTCACGATCACGACGGCTACCGCAACAGCTATTGTTATCCCTTTCATCCTTATGATTTCGATAATGATTGTATTATGCGTATTTGGGAGATACCCCTGGTTATGATGGAGGTTTCTGCCTTGCAGTATCGTCAGCTTAGTTTTAATGAACTTAGAGAGGAGGTGCTGAGCTATATAAGAGAGGCAAAGAAGTTTGGAGGACTGTTTTCTCTTTTGTGGCATAATTGCAGATTGTATGATGAGGAGAATGCCGGAGTATCAGAGTTCTATGAGGGCTTATTGGAAGAAATAGTTGACCACAATCCCGACTCCCTGACCGGAGCCGCTTTGATGCAAAGGTTAGAGAAGGATTGAAAGGAGCTTAAGCCTTTTCAAAAATGCTACTTTCTTTGTGTTTTTAAATATTTAGGAATACTATCTTTACGGTAATCAAAAATACTTAGCTTGGGAACCATTGCCAGACAAACCATTCAAAACTCTTTTTTCTCGTACCTGGGCGTAATACTCGGTGGCGTTAATATTGCTATTTTATTTCCTCGCATTTTTTCTGAAGAGCAAGTTGGGCTTATTAATATTCTACTGGCTGTATCTGCTATTCTGGCTCAATTTTCAACCCTTGGTGTGAACGGAGTTACCAATTACTTCTTTCATCACTTCAGAGAAAAAGCTTCGCGTCATAAGGGCTATTTTTCTCTTATTGCTGTTGTTGTAGTAGTTGGATTTTCTTTGTTTCTGATTGTATTTGGCTTTTTTGGAGACCAAATTCTCTCCTCCAGAGCAGAAGAATCTCCCCTTATTGGAAAGTATGGCTTTTATGTTATTCCTCTAACCTTCTTTACTCTGTCCTTCGCGGTAGTGGATATTTACGCTGCTGTTCTGTCAAAATCGGTGATAGGTGTATTTATGCAAGAGTTTGTGCTCAGAATTATAAATCTGGGACTGTCACTGCTTTATCTTTTTAATGTTTTGGATTTCGCAAGTTTCTTGTTTTTGTATGTTTTAGCTCTTGGATTACCGCCTTTGGTAATTATTCTGGAATTATACAGAACCGGTAATATTTCCCTGAAGAGACCTGACAAAGAGCTCCTTTCAATTCATGGATTGAAAATGATTAGTGTTGGAGCTTTTTACATCCTTTCAGGTTTTGGTAATATGCTGATTACCTACATTGACCGTTATATGATAAACTTTTTTCTCGGTTTGGGGGCAACGGGAATCTATTCAATTAACAATTATGTTGGCACTTTGGTGCAAATTCCACGCCGAGCGATGGGAAAGATTGCTGCTACCTTTTTGGCCGGCTTATGGACAAAGAATGATAGGGAACAGCTGCAAGATATTTACCAGAAAAGTGTTTTGTCCCAGTTGGCTATAGGTGTTCTTATTTTTATCGGAATATGGGTTAATCTCGACGCTGTATTTCATATATTACCTTCAAGTTACGAATCAGGCAAATGGGTTATTTTTTATATTGGATTAACTAATCTTTTGCATTGTTCTATAGGTTTGGGGGGAGTTATTGTGGTTACTTCAAAGCACTATAAATTAAATACATATTTGACCTTTATTTTAGGAGTACTTGCAATCGGAACCAACCTGATTTTTATACCGATATGGGGCATTACTGGTGCAGCTTTCGCTTCTGCTCTTTCAAAGCTGATTTATGTTGCCCTTAATATGGTGGTTTTAAGATATAAGTTGGGAATACATCCCTTGCGTTGGTCGCATTTGACTATAGCCATTGCGGGAGTTCTTAGTTTTTTTATTGCCTCATTGATTAATATTCAAATTAACTGGATTTTATTATTACTTATTAAAAGTATTACTATAAGTGTTACTTATTTGTTTTTTCTAAAAATCTTTCGTGTGATTCCTGATTTCAAGGAAGTATTATCAAGTTTATGGCGGAGATAGGAAGCTCACGTTATTACAAAATATAAATTTTACTTTAAGTGACAAAAATGAAACCTGATAACATTTCAACTATTATTATCACAGGAGGTAATTTTATCAATAAGGGGGCAGAATCTATGCTTATGACTACTGTTGATGGAATACGCAGGCATTTCCCTGGATATGAACCGATATTAGTTGATTTATTTCCCTCTTTAGATCAGGAGCGTAAGGCAAAATTCCCCTTCCGTATTATCAACATGCACGTAAGGAGCTTGTTTCGTATTAGATTCCCGTTTTTAAAGCTTTTTTTTGGTCCCAAAGCAATTAGTGATGATGAGGAAGTAATTAAAGAAACTTTTAATTCTGCATCAGCTATTTTTGATATCAGCGGTTACGGTTTGAGTTCACATAATCAACCTTTATTGTGGAGTATCGCCTACTTGCTACCCTTCCAAATAGCAAAGGAGAGAAATATACCCGTATGGTTACTTCCTCAGAGTATGGGTCCCTTTCATTTCAAGGGTATAAAAAAGTTGTTGTTTGAAATGTGGGGAAAGTCCTTAATAAACTATCCGGAAGTAATTTTTGCCCGTGAGCCTAAAGCTTTAGATGAACTTAGGCGAGTACGCTCAAAAAGTGTTGTTTTATCGCCCGATCTGGTTCTTCAAAGCGAAGAATTTGGTAAAGCTAATGATATTCCCGGAGATGAAGTATTGGTAATTCCAAATAGACAGTTGTTCAAGATTAGGGATGAAGATACGATATTAAATCTTTATGTAGAACTTATAAATGAGGTGCTAAACTTCAATATCGAGGTTAGAATAATACGCCACAGTCTGGATGACCTGTTATTTTGCAAAAAACTGAGGATGATGATAAATCATGATTTGTTGACTATTGATACTGAAGAGCTTTCATTGGCTGAATTAAATCTTCTAATCAACAATTCGAGATTTGTCATCTCCGGAAGATATCATGGCGCAGTTCATGCAATTAAAGCGCAGCGTCCGGTAATTATTATTGGCTGGGCAGAAAAATATCGACATCTTGCTGATATGTTTAAGATTATGCCCTGGTTCATTGATATAAGCAGAGAAGTAAGCACGCTTAGTTCAAAGCAAATTGTCTCTTCCCTTATTGAGAGGGAAAAGGAAATTCGGAGCTCTTTATATGAAAGCCTTAGAAAACTAAATAATGAATCGGTCTGGTCGATGATAAAACTACCTAATATATGATTTATCCAATTGTCCTCTTTTGCTATAATCGGCCTTCTCATCTTAAAAGAACTGTAGCCGCTCTTTTGCGCAATGACCTTGCGAGGGAGTCGGAGCTGTATATTTATTCCGACGGACAAAAATCTGAAAAAGATCTTGACAGGGTAAAGGATGTTAGAGACTATATAGAACAGATAGAAGGTTTTAAAGGTGTTCATATAAAGAAACACTTAATAAATATCGGATTAGCTTCTTCTGTAATTAGCGGAGTTGCAGAAGTGCTTTCAAAACATAAGGCCTGTATTGTAATGGAAGATGATATGGAAGCAGCACCTTACTTTCTTCGATTTATGAATTTGGCCTTGGAGCAATACGAGCGCGATTCGCGCATTTTTTCTATTTCAGGATATTGTCCCCCCATTAATGTTCCATCATCTTTTCCCTATGATGCTTTCCTTTTTCCACGAATTAATTCCTGGGGCTGGGCTACATGGAGGGATCGCTGGACTATGGTTGACTGGGAAGTAAGGGACTTTAATGAGTTTATCCGGAATCGGGATAAGAGAAGGAGTTTAGAGGAGCAAGGGAAAGATTTACCTGTTATGCTTTTGAAACAACAAAAAGGGCTTATTAGCTCATGGGCAGTCAGGTTTAATTATGCCTGTTTTAAAGCTGGGATGCTAAATGTTTATCCTAAATATTCCTTAATAAGAAATATTGGTGCAGATGGGAGCGGCAGCCATCTCAGGCTGACCTCAAAATATGAGGTAGCTCTTTATTCAGAAGAGTTGTTGCCCTTCCCGGCGGAGTCAGATAAGGCTATCAATGTGAATTTTAAAAATTTTTTCAAACCCTCAATTTATCGTCGAGTTATTAATAAGTTTAAGATAGCTTCCTATATAAGGTCAATTTCTTAGTATAATCGGCTTGCTCCTTAATATCATTCCGTGAAAAAACTGTATCTTACAAGGTCGGAAAGTATAGGGCTTTCATGTTAATTAGGCTTTTTTAGCTAGTTCTTTATAAGAGAATGCTTTCTATGTCGGTTGATGAAATTTAACTGAGATGCGTGTAGTTCATATAAACAGAAGTGATGTTATCGGAGGAGCCTCGGTTGCCGCCTCCCGAATTGTTGAGGCTTTGCGTGCCCAAAATATTGATGCGTCAATGCTTGTTGCTGAAAAATCAGGGTATAGCACCTGGGCGCATCCCGTGGCTCAATCATCAATAAATAAGACCTTGCTTAAATCCCGATTTCTTTGGGATGTGGCCGGTTTTATGGGTCACGAAAAAAGCAGGCTAACTCGTTTTGCCTTCTCTTTAGCTGCTGCCGGTTTTGATTTGAGCAAACTATCGCTGGTACAAGAGGCTGACATCATACATCTGCATTGGTTTAATCAAGGCTTTCTATCGCTAAATGGCTTGGGGAAGCTCTTGCAGTTAGGCAAGCCTGTTGTATGGACTCTTCATGATATGTGGGGCTTCACCGGAGGTTGTCATTACTCGGGAGAGTGTGAAAGGTTTACTGGGGCTTGTGGTCACTGTGCAGCCATTCGTGATCCTTCTGCCAATGATATTTCTTCTATTCAACATCAAAGGAAAAAAACGATTTATCGGGATGCTCCCTTATCAATAGTGACTTGTAGTACCTGGTTGGAATCAGCTGCCAGGAAATCTTCGCTTTTGAAAGATCACCCGGTTATTTCCATCCCTAACCCCATTGATATTGATTTATACGCCCCTTTCCCTCGAGTTGAAGCCAGGAAAAGGCTTAAACTGCCGATTGATAAAAAGATATTGCTTTTTGGAGCTGCCAATATTTCGGATCCTCGTAAAGGAATGCATTTGTTGATGCATGCTCTTAAAAAGTTAGCCAATGGAAAGAATGCCAAGGATATTGAATTGGTGATTTTTGGGAAAATGCCTTCAGGAATTGACACTAAATTGCCATTTCCGTCGCACTTGATGAATTTTGTGGATAATGCCAATACTCTGGTAGATCTCTACAATGCAGCCGATGTTTTTGTTCTTCCTTCACTGGAAGATAATTTGCCAAACACTGTAATGGAAGCCCTTTCGTGCGGCACTCCGGTTGCTGCATTCAGGATAGGAGGAGTTCCCGAAATGGTATCTCACCTGCGTTGTGGTTTTCTGGCCCCTGAAGCCGACGCCACGGGCCTTGCCGAAGGGATTGAATATCTTCTTTACAAAATTGACGCTGATGAGTATCGTTTTTTGGCCAGAGAAAAGGTTCTTCACAATTTCACTCCTGAACTGATAGCCAATAGATACATTCAACTTTATTCTTCCTTGCTTTCCGATAACAGCCTTTACGATGGAAAATAAACATCCTCAGCCACTTGTATCTATTATTACAGTGGTTTTTAATGGTGAGCTGACGCTTGAAAGAACGATATTAAGCATTATGGCATTAAAATATGATGCCCTGGAATATATTGTAGTGGACGGCGACAGCAGTGACGGAACCAAGGATATTATTAAGCGCTACAGCAAGAGTATTAGCCGTTGGATAAGCGAACCCGACAAAGGCCTTTATGATGCAATGAACAAAGGGCTTGCCATCGCGAAAGGAGATTATGTTTGGTTTCTTAATGCAGGTGATGAGGTGGCCCGACCCGAGTTACTAAAGCATATTTTTGACCTTTGTAGTGATGCAGATGTCTATTATGGCGATACTATGATCGTTGACTTTGAAGGTAAGGAGATAGGAGGGCGACGACTGACTCCTCCCGAAACTCTATCTTGGCGTGATTTCAGAAAAGGCATGCTGGTCAGCCATCAATCCATTATCATATCCACAAAAATTGCCGGGTCTTACGACTTATCCTATCGCTTTTCAGCAGATTTTGACTGGGTTCTTCGAGCTTTAAAAAAGGCAAATAAGATTGTTTATGGAAGGATGATATTCTCGCGATTTCTGGATGGAGGATTAACCAAAAGCAACATTTTGCCGGGATTGAAGGAGCGTTTCCTTATCATGACTAAGCATTATGGCTTTTTTAGCACCTTATTTAATCACCTGCCCATCGCTTTGAAGTTTATCATCTATCTTATCAGGAATCGCCGCTTTTGAAAGGGCTAATCCTTAATAAGATAGACGATATTTTTTCTAACTCAGGTATTATTCCTCCAGCTCATTACTTTCTTCATCACTAAGTCCTAATTTTTTGCGTCGAATCAGGTAATATACCAGCAAGACAAGGAGTATAAATGAACCTATATAGGCCAAAATTTTACCATAGCGGTAAGATTGCGGTTCAAATCTTAGCTCAATAGTGTTTGTTCCCTCAGGAACAAAAATAGCCCTAAGTAGGTAATTTGCTCTAATTAGCGGAACTTCTTTATCGTTTACATAAGCTTTCCAACCGGCACGATAATATATTTCACTGAAGATTGCCAGCTGCTCAGAACCCGTTTCAGAGCGGTAGCTCAAGCTTTCAGGATGATAGGTTATTAATTCGATAGTGCCCGATTCTGCGCCTACAGTCTGCGTTGCCATAAGATCTGCAAATTCCTCACTTACAATGGCAGTTGTGCTTAAATCAACTTCGCCGATTCCAAGAATTTCTTCACGCGCTGAACTTACAATTCTTACATTATTAACCAACCAGGCATTTCCCATAGCATAAGGGTTAATTACCGGTTTTGAATCTCCATTGTAAATTATATACTTTGTGTTAAGCATATTGAGAGCCGGCATTCTTGACAATGAATGTCTTATTGCTGTTTCAGGGTCTTCTTGTTGGGCAGCAAGTCGCAACATTTGCCAATTGTCGTTTAGATACCATTCAATCAAATCCTGATAGCGTTGCAGCTTCGCTCCATGATAACCACCTATAGAGCTGTGAAAATAGCTGGTGTGAACCTCATTGAAAACATTACGGTCTATTGAGAACACCCTGTAATGAAGGTCGCTGTCGGAAGCTACTATATTATCGGCGGTGCTAGGTAAGAATTGTTGCCTGGCCTGCTGAGGTGTAATATAGGAGTCATTGTTTATGTAGCGCCTGTCAACCCCCCACATATCTATAATCACCAGGAGTATTAGTCCGGGAAGCAGGTACTTCTTGCTGATGATCCCCCGAACATAGAGCCAAATTGAGGCGCTCGCCAGCATAATAAACAAAAAGGAGCGAAAAGCATCAGTTTTTAAAAGTTCGCCTCTTGAATGTTGTAATTCCTGAATAAACAAATCGTAGATAAATGCTTGTTCCGGTTGCGCCGCTTTACTTGAATTAATTGCATTAAGCTCTGCATCGCTAATCAGGTTAAGGATGCCGGGAAATAGATAAAAGACCAGGGCGAGGCCTCCTGAAAATGCCAGAGCCAAAAGGAATTTGCCTGAATTATCTCTAAGAAGCGAAGGGTTTACAAGTACGGTTTTTAGCCCCAACATAGCCAGCAAAGGTATCGTCAGGCTTGCAATAACAAGAGTCATTTCAACCGTTCTGAATTTGTTGTATAAGGGGAAATGGTTTAGCATAAACATGTTGAACCACTCCAGATTATTGCCCCAGGCTAAGAGTATTGACAAAATGGTTCCTGCTACCAGCCACCACTTCTCTCTTCCATGATAGAAAAATAGAGCCAGAACAAACAGAAAGCAAATTATTGATCCGACATAGACGGGCCCCTCTGTAAAGGGCTTACTTCCCCAATACTGCGGCTGTTGCATAATTTCGCCCGATAGCTGACGTACAAAATCTTGCTGATGCTCGCCATAATTGTAGCCATGACTTATTAGATAGTCATTTACGCGTTGCGGCAAACCTGCTGTTAGATCTGCATTCATGCCTATCGGCCTTGAGCCACCACCGTTGAAATTGGGTATTAACAAAGTTAGGGTTTCAGCCTTCCCGTACGACCAGGCAAAAACATAGTCAGGATCCAGACCCGAGGTCTTTTGTTCTTCAGCATTGTCGATAAGCAGCGACTCGCCTCTTATACTTTCTTTCCCATATTCGTAGGTTGTCCACAAACCGGTTATATTTGGCAAAAGAGCAAGGACGGCAGCCACCACCAAAAGGGCTGTCCTTTGAAGGAAATTGCGCATACTTTTATCGACAATAGCACGGTAGAGTCGATCTAAAACAAGGATTAATACTAAGATTGCCAAGTAATAGGTGATTTGAACATGGTTATAAGCAATTTCAGCGCCCAGTGCAAGAGCTGTAAAGAGAGCACCAACCCACTTATTCCGATTGTAAGTAAAGAGGATTCCTCCGATAACCGGAGCCATTAAGGCGATGGCATAAGCCTTGGTTATATGTCCGGCAATAATAATTATCAAATTGTAGGAGCCAAAAGCAAAGGCTACGCTGCCTAAGATGCTGAGCAAAAGGTTGAAGCCCATGCTCCGGGCCATTACAAAAAAACCTGCCAGGTAGAGAAAGAGAATTGCGATGGTATGGTAGGGCAGACCCAGACGCGAATAGCGGTTGAGATAGGAAAATATATTCGCCGAAGAGTCAGCCTTGATTTGATAAGCCGGCATTCCTCCAAACATTGAGTTAGTCCATTGGGCCTTTTCACCTGTTTCGGCTTCAAGCTCGTTCAACTCTTGAGCCATGCCCACTGAATGGGTATTATCCATTTGGGGTAATGCTTTTCCCTCAATTACAGGCAAGAAATATAAAGCAGCCAGAGCTATAAAAAATAAGACCGCGCCAAGATAGGGAAGTAGAGATTTGAATTTGTCCATCCTATGTTTTTTTTGATGTTCGGTCAAAATTATGAAAATATTGAAGTATTATAGCTATTTTATCGTGATTTACCTTAACTATTGCTATTTGTTCCGTGATTTCCGAACTTAGCTAAACAAAATATCAAATGGGACGTTTAAGTCCTAAACTATTAACTAAAATATTTAGGATATGAAGAAGTTATTTTTATTTATAGCATTTGTTGTTGGGACATTTGCAGTATCGGCGCAGTCGCTGTCTTTGGATGTTAAAAAGAGTAGCATTGAATGGACAGGTAAAAAAGTGGGCGGACAACATAATGGGCATATTAATTTTGCCTCGGGCGAGCTCGTGTTTAAGGGTGATGTGGTTACCGGTGGTAACTTTGTGGTGGATATGAAAAGTATTAGCAATGTGGATATCAAAGATGAAGGTACAAATGCAACTTTGGTAGGACACCTTAAATCAGATGATTTTTTTGGTGTTGATAATTATCCGGTAGCCAAATTAGTTATTGATAAGGGCACAAAGTCAGGCTCTGACTATTCCTTTACCGGCAAACTAACAATAAAGGACATTACTAATCCTGTTATCTTTAAGGCCAAGCTAGAAAAAGGCGATAATGGTGCAAAAGTATTTAAAGGCCAATTGGTTGTAGATAGATCTTTGTATAATGTACGTTATGGTTCAGGGAAATTTTTCTCAAACCTGGGTGACAATTTGATATACGATGATTTTAGTCTTGATTTTAAAGTTGTATTAAGCAAATAAAAAAGGCCTTAGGGTTAATTGTCAAAGGGGGCTCGATTTATCGAAGCCCCCTTTGATATTATTAGTGCTAAGCTAAACTCCTTGCTGTTGAGCATTGGCGAAGCTGCTTTTATTTATCCGATAGAGGACTGTGTTGATAAATATTGTATTTTAGCGCTATTTAGGCGACTTGTCCCAATTATCCCCCTTGAAGACTTTCAGGAAAAAGGGACTTCTCTGATACTGATCTATTTTGCTGATTATTTAAGGCCTTGCTATCATGTGTATGCTTTCCGTCTGTATTCCCGTTTACAACACGCCTGTGGGCGAGCTTGCTGCCAGCCTGAGTGCTCAGGCGCAGGCTTTGAGCTCTGTGGTTGAGATATTGCTGCTTGACGACGGTTCAGATCCTGCCTTTGTAGCCCTTAATGCTCCTTTGGGCAATTTGCCCGGTGTGCGATGGCTGGAACAAACCAACGGAGGACGCTCGGCCGCACGAAATCGTCTGGCTGAATTGGCTCGTGGCGAGTATCTATTGTTTGTTGACTGCGACTGTAAGATTCCTGATGGTTTTTTAAAGCACTATTTGGCTACTTGTGAGGCAGGGGCAGTAGTGGTTGGAGGTCTCACTTATCCTCCTCGTCCTGATAATCGAAGACTTCTTTTGCGTTGGAAGGTAGGCGTATTCAGAGAGATGCGCTCAGTGACTGAGCGACAACAGCAAGTCTACCATCATTTTTTGTCCTCCAACTTTTTGATTCCCCGAGCTCTTTTTAAACGCTTGGGTTTCAATCAAAATCTTGTAGGTTACGGCCACGAAGACACACTATTTGGTCTAGCACTAAGGCGGAATAAAACAGATATCCGTCATATTGACAACCCGGTAACTCATTTGGGTCTTGATCGGGCAGAGGCGTATATGCCCAAGGTAGAGGAGAGTGTAAATAACCTGCTTCAAATTGTGCAAGAGGGCTACTCAGGGGAGGACTTTCGTTTGTGGCGGGCTTACCAAAAATT